>Ga0307376_10000156_pt1 | contig 97780 bp, 100 predicted proteins | sample TR2MG_FD_202536 | JGI IMG/M metagenome (GOLD analysis project Ga0307376, IMG submission 202536) | Soil microbial communities from Risofladan, Vaasa, Finland - TR-2 | ecosystem: Environmental > Terrestrial > Soil > Coastal area > Acid sulfate soil | place: Finland: Risofladan, Vaasa | collected...
AGTCATCCAGCGGCGCGCATATGGGTTGCGCGACGAGGAATATCTGCGGCTGAAAATCCTCACGTCCATGCTCCCAAAATTGTGATTCTGATGCCATTTTTACCCACACTCTCACGCGAAGAGCCTCATTTTTATACTCCATTGTCGGATCGTTTGATCACTTGCAGATCAGGGCTTGGGGCCGTTAAATCTGGTTTTATATTCGGCGGCGACAAGTGGGTCATCAGTGCTCTGGATCCGAAACTCGATTGGTGTCACTTCCCGCCTGATGTTCTCGCCGGGCGCCTTGACAAAGATAGTAAATGTGCTGCCACGGCTGTGACGCGCCAGCAAAGGCTTCTCAGTGCCGATGAGAACCTGATCTTTTACTCCTCCCTCTGCCGTAACAGCCACATAAAAGTCCTTGTCGGTCTTGTTCACGACCTTAAGTTCATACCTGTTGCGAATCGAGCCATCACTCAATCTGACAAACAAAGGCTGGCGTTCCGGTATGACTTTCAGTGTCACAGTGCCGAGATGCGTCAAGCCGTAAATGATACCGCCCAGAGCAATCAGGATGATGCCGATATATACCCATGTCCTGGGATGCTGGTGTATTTTCTTGACGGGTTTACCTTCCAGTTCGTCCAGCGAAGCATAGCGTATCAACCCGCGTGGTTTGTCCACCTTATCCATGATGGAATCGCAGGCATCCAGACATAGGCCGCAGGTAATGCATCCCAATTGCTGGCCATCGCGAATATCCACACCGGTCGGGCACACCTGCACGCACTGGAAACAATCGATGCAATCACCCTGCGCAAGATTTTCCTGGCCCGCTTTGCGGTGCAGTTTGCCGCGCGGTTCGCCGCGTCTGAAATCATAGGTCGGCATTATCGTTTGTGCATCGGACATGACACCCTGGATGCGCGCGTAGGGACACATCCACATGCAAACCTGCTCGCGCAGCATTCCGGCCAGAATGTAAGTACCGAAAAAAAATGCAAGCAGTGTTACCCAGCCGACCAGCGGCAATTGGAATCGTGCCAACTTTTCCCAGTAGTCATAGGCATCCACGAACCAGATGGAGAAGCTGATACCGGTAAGCAGGGAAATTACCATCCAGATGAAGTGTTTGATGGCCTTCTTGCCAATCTTTTCCAGACTCCATGGAGCGGCATCCAGCTTGCGCCGGGCGGTAGGAGCTCCCTCTATTTTCTCCTCTACCCATGTGAACCAATCGGTCCAGGCAGTCTGAAAACAAAAAAAACCGCACCATACCCGTGATGCTACCGAAGTCACCGCAAACATCACCATCGCCAGCAACAACAGCAACAGCGACAACATCCAGATGTCCTGCGGCAATATCGTCAGATTGAAAAAATGGAACTGATTGTTGGTAATATCAAACAGAATGGCTTGCTTGCCGTTCCAGCGCAGATAGGGAACAAGAAAAAACAGCAGCCAGAGTGACTGTGTATAGTTTTTCAAGGTGCGGAAAAAACCAGGCATGCGTTTGGCATGAATGGTCTTGTCGCCCTTGTTTACTTCCCAATGCTCAAATTCCTGATAGATTCCGGTAATCGAGCCGGTTTCTTTGCGCTCTGGTTCCTTATTCACATTTTCACTCCTGACTAACCCGGATAGTTATCTGGGGTTGCGCCATACTAAAATCAACAGATTGGCATTGTAACTGCTGTTGATAACCCTCCAACTCATCAGCTAAAAACCGGATTGGGGATGAAAAAAGGAGGAGATTCGACTCTCCTCCTTAATTTGCGTGGACGAATTTACCTGGCACTGTCGCCATTGATTGCGCTCCCGTAAATTCAGCCCCGATCTTGTGGCGATCAGATAAGGGCCAGTTAGTTTTCTGCTTCAGCAGCGGATGTCGTGGTGGCAGCTTCCTCTGGCGCGTCAGCCTCCCCGCCGCCAAATTCATATACGTACACTGCAAGTTTTTTGATTTCGGCATCACTCAATTTTCCGGACTCCTTGAAAGATGGCATGATTGCCACGCGACCCAGCGGATCGCCGGAATTCACGCCATATTCAATCGTATGCTTGATACCTTCAATTGACCCGTCAAAACGCCATATCTTATCGGTCAGATTGGTTGAGCCCATAGCGTGCATTCCCTTTGCATCAGCACCGTGACAAGCCGTGCAATCGCTGGTCTGAAATACATTCTTACCCGCAGCAACTGCAGCATCTTTATCAGCTTGACCCTTGCCTTCATCACTCATCGCTTTGACATAATGAGCCACGTCATCGATCTGCTGTGCGGACAACATATCCTTGTGTGCCATCATCATACCTTGTCGGCCGGTTTCGATAGATGCGTGGATATCATCAATCCTGCCACCGAACAGCCAATCGTCGTCGATCAGAATAGGCGCAAACAGACCTTGTTTGTCATGCGTGCCAATGCCATTCTGACCGTGACAGGCTGCGCAGTTGTCGCCAAACAGCACTTTGCTGGAACGTTTCACATATTCACTCAATTCGTTATCGGCCAAAATGGCTGCCGGGGTCATATTCTTGAGTCTGTCTTCAAATTTGCCACGTAATGCATCCACCTCATCCTTGCCAGCTTCCATTTCCTTGATTGCGGTCCATCCGCCCAACCCCCTGAAATACTCGCCCATCGTGGAAATTGGAAAGGACGGGTAATACAGAAAGTACACCACACACCACAACGCGCTGGCAGTCAATCCCCACATCCACCATCTGGGAGGCTGGTTGGTAAAATCCGCCAAATCATCGTCCCACACGTGGCCGGTTGTTGGCACGCCTGATACATCGTGCTTATCAGTCATTTTTTTCTCCCCGATTAATATGGTCTTCTTCATCCAGCGCCATGCCGCGCTGAGACTCAAATGCGTCTTTATTGGCCGGGCGGAACACGATGAAATAAATTATCACCATGCCGATGAAAGCCCCCAGCGTAAAAAACACGCTAAGCCAATCATTGGTGGTCATGGCAGCAACGTCCATGCCCAGATAACCCAGCAGCTTAGTCACGATAATTTACGCCCTCGGTGAACTTGATGTGGTTGCCCAGGCTTTGCAGATAGGCAATCAACGCATCCAGCTCGGACTTGCCGCTTACTTCAGCCGCGCTCGCAATATCGGGTTCAGTATAGTTGGCCGGGTAGAACGGCATCATGTTCATCACTTCCATGATCTTCTTCACCTTGGCCGCGTCCACCTCTTGGTCATTCAGGAAAAAATAATTGGGCATGACAGATTCCGGCACCACTTCGCGTGGATGCATCAGATGGCTGCGATGCCATTCATCCGAATATTTTCCACCGACGCGCGCCAGATCGGGTCCGGTACGCTTGGAGCCCCATTGATGCGGATGATCGTACATGGATTCTGAAGATACCGAGTAGTGGCCATAACGATCCTTCTCGTCGCGGAACGGACGAATCATTTGTGAATGGCACAAATAGCAACCTTCACGAATATAGACCTGGCGCCCCGCCAGTTCCAGCGGCTTGTAGGGGCGCACACCGTCTCCCTGCTTCCAGTCATCCAGGGATTGACCGGCCTTGCGTTGCCAGACGATTGGGGAGATTTCCTGGCTGTCTACCTTGCCTCTGACGTCGGGTGACAGGTGGGTCATGGTGCGATCCAGATAGAACAACGGAACAATTTCCACGATACCGCCAAATACCAGAACAATAGCGATCATCACGAACATCAGGACGGTACTGCGTTCAATCCTGTCCTGGAATTTAGTTGAATAGATTTTGTCGTGATCAGACATGTCTCTCACTCCTTATGCTTGAGCAACAACGGCGACTGTTCTGCGCGCGGCAGTCGCCTGACGCACAGTCATCGCCACGTTGTACAGCATGATCCATGCACCCAGATTGAAGATTATCCCGCCGATGGCGCGCATCGCATAATACGGATGCATCGCAGACACGGACTCGACAAAAGTATAGGTCAAAGCGCCGTATTCGTCGTAATCACGCCACATCAATCCCTGCATGATGCCGGAAACCCACATCGCCACAACATAGACCACGGTGCCGACGGTGGTCAACCAAAAATGCACATTCACCAGATTATCTGAATACATTTCGGTGTTCCACAGCTTCTTCACCATGTGGTAAAGCGCACCGATGGCAACCATCGCCACCCAGCCCAGCGCACCTGAATGCACGTGACCTATAGTCCAGTCGGTGTAATGCGACAGTGCATTCACGGTCTTGATCGACATAACCGGCCCTTCGAAGGTGGACATGGCGTAGAACGCCAGCGCAACTGCCAAAAAGCGCAGGATGTAATCGGTGCGTAACTTGTCCCAGGCGCCTGACAGGGTCATCATGCCGTTTATCGCACCGCCCCAGGACGGGATTATCATCGCCAGAGAAATTGCCGCAGCCAGCGAGCCGGTCCAGTCAGGCAAGGCGGTGTATTGCAGATGGTGCGCGCCCAACCATACATAACCGAAAGTCAGCGCCCAGAAATGCAACACGGAAAGGCGATAGGAATATATCGGTCGCCCCGCCTGCTTGGGCACAAAGTAATACATGATGCCCAGAAAGCCTGAGGTCAGATAGAACCCCACCGCATTGTGCCCCCACCACCATTGAATCATGGCATCCTGTACACCGGAAAAAATGGAATAAGACTGGGTCAGACTGACCGGAATGGCGAGGCTATTGACTATGTGCAGGTAGGTAATCATCACGGTCATGCTCATAATAAACCAATTAGACACGTAGATATGAGAGGTCTTGCGGATCGCCACTGTCATGATGTGATTCAGGCCGAATGACAGCCAGACGATGGCAATCAAAATATCAATCGGCCATTCCAGCTCGGCATACTCCTTGGATTGGGTAATCCCCAACGGCAGGGTGATCACCGCCAGCACGATGACCAGATTCCAGCCCCAGAAGGTAAACCAGGCCAGACGGTTACTCCACAGTCCGGTTGCGCCGGTGCGTTGCGCCATATAGAAGCCGGTACCCATCAGGGTGCAGCCGCCAAACGCAAAAATTACCGCGTTGGTATGCAGTGGTCGCAATCGCCCAAAGGTAATTTCAGGAATAAAATTTAGCGATGGCCATGCCAATTCTGCTGCAATCCATACACCGATCAGCGTGCCCACCACCAGATAAACCACGGCTGCGAAGGCAAACCATCTGACCACGTCCATGTCGTACTTCACGGGTGCTGTCCTGGTTGCGTCCATAGTGCATCCTCCTCTTCAGTCTAAAGTTCCAAATCAATCCATCCCAAGCGCACACCACGCCAAACCGGTTTTACACAGTAATTTAGCCACTAAATCTCATCACGAGCACCAACCTCTTGGGATTATGCGCCAAAAAACAACTGCTTTAACATAATTCACACCAGCAAAGTTAATTCTCCAGCTGTTCAGCTCATATTTCTTCATGTTACGTCCATGAATAAAGAGAAACCCTGATGCGCGTCAATCTTGTTGCTTACTCTGCGGCTCGCAAGAATCAAAAATTTCTGAAAATTGTAAAGCACGCCAAAAAAGCCTGTGTGTCCGGAAATAATGTGTCGAAAGGGTCAGCGCGAATGCGGCGTGCGCCGCAACGGGATAACCTGTGCGGTCATCGAATAAGGTTCGCGCGCAATGGCGCTTAGGCGTTCGAGATCATTCAGGATAATATGCCTGCGCTCGCTGGTAATCAGTCCCTCTTCCTGAAAACGGGTAAGAACACGACAGACAGTTTCTTCGGCGAGACCCAGATAATTACCGATATCACCACGTGACATACTCAAATTGAACTGGGTAGCAGAGTAATTGCGCATGGCAAAACGCTGCGATAGAGTCAGCAAATAGGTCGCCAACCGCTCTTCGGCATTTTTCTTTCCCAGCAACAGCATCAACCCCTGATTGTGTTTAATTTCTTTGCTCATCATTCTGAGCATTTGATAATGGATGGAAGGAATTTGTTGCACCAGCTCCTCAAAGCATTCTGAGGAAATCTCACATACCGAAGTGGTTTCCAATGCCATCGCCTCGCAGTTATAACGCTTTTCGTCAATAGCGCTCAGTCCGAGCAACTCGCCCGGAACGTGAAAGCCGGTGATCTGCAGGCGGCCGTCGTCAGTGGAGATATATGTTTTAACCGATCCGCTACGAACCGCATAAACACAAGAAAACTCCTCGTTATGGCGATAGAGAATCTGGCCACGCTTAACAACACGCTTTCTTTTTACATAATGGTCGAGCAGCATTGTGTCAGCGCTATTTAGTCCCATTGGCAAACAAAGTTGATAGAAGCCGCAGTCCTGGCAGGCTAGCGTACCGCACTCTGGTTTCTGTCTTGTTTGAAGTACCATAGTATTCGTCCGATTATAAAATCATGCCTCCAACGGTCATAGTACAGACGATTCATCATCCGGAGTGGCCTGCGCCATGATCGTTTCCCTCGGCCCCCGTTTCCTCCTCCAATGGAACTATAGCCACTCGACAAGACTGGCAATTAACGCCAGCCTAGTCCTTGGTTATCCCAAGGGGCGATGATTGCAGGCGGTCGCAATGCAAGATATACAATAAAGCAGAATCTGGAACTGCAGTACAGATTATAGCCGCCATCAGACAACCCCACCCAATCAGACAGATATCCAGAGTCGGCCACTAAGGTAGCCCGTTCGGTTATATTTCGCAAGAACACTCGCCGCCATATTGCCGTAGCAGCCTGAGCATCGCTGAGGCCTTGTGCAGTGTCTCCCGATATTCGTCCTCTGGATTTGAATCCGCCACGATGCCGCCACCTGCCCAGCAATGAACCTTACCATCCCCATACACCAGTGTCCGAATGACAATATTGCTATCCATGCTACCGTCAAAACCAACATAACCGATAGTTCCGCAATATACCCCGCGTCGATCCGGTTCCAGCTGCTCGATGATTTGCATGGCGCGCAGTTTTGGCGCACCGGTAACAGAGCCGCCCGGAAAACAACTGCACAGTGCATCCAGTGCATCACGCTCCGCTGCAAGTCGACCTTCGACTGTGCTGACCAAGTGATGCACATTGGCAAAGCTTTCCACCTCGAACAGTTTCGGCACACGCACCGAACCGGCTGCACAGCACTTGCTCAAATCATTGCGTAACAAATCAACGATCATCAAATTTTCCGCACGGTCTTTGGGGTGCTTGTGCAATTCTTCGGCTAGCAGACGGTCCTGCCGCACAGTATCGCTGCGCGGCCGCGTGCCTTTAATGGGTCTGGTTTCCACTTTACCGTCTTGCATTCTGATAAATCGTTCCGGTGAGGCACACAAAATCTGAGTGTGCGGCAGATTCAGAAAGGCCGAATATGGTGCGGGACTCAAACAGCGCAGCGCAAGATATGCGCCAAACGCATCACCGTCAGCCTTCACGCTAAAACGCTGTGCAAGATTGACCTGATAACAATCGCCGGCCCGCAAATAATTCTGTACCGCCGCAAATGCAGTAGCGTAACTGTCGTAGGTAAAGTTGGAAATAACTTTCCCATGCACCCGGAAAGTATCGGTAATTGGGGTTGGATTACTTTGCAAACGCAGTAATATTTGCGGCAATAGTTTCGCCGTTTCGGCAAATCGCCGATGCGACACCAGTCGCACGGTATGCTGTTGATGATCCAGCACAACCGCCCAATCGTAAATGCCGATTGCCATATCGGCTAGCTGCCCGACGGCCTGCGCAATATTCGGCAATGCCATCGTCTGGCGTGCCAGATCATAGCTCCAGTAACCCAGCGCACCACCTGCAAACGGCACGCCGGCTATGGGTTTGCTCTGCTCTCCCAACTCGTTACGCAGCATGGCAAAAGGATCATCTTGCGTTCCCGCTCCATTCAGCATTAATGTGTGATGTGGCGCTGCAGCAAGAATGTCATAGCGCGCCATTCCGCCACTATCCAGCCATATCGCCCAAGGCAAATCGGCCAACGCAGCGTAATAGCGTGAGGCATCGGGTTGATATGGCAGTTCAGCGCAATAGAAACTCATTGCTTAATCTCGGAGACTCGCCTGCACTACAAGCGGCCGTGGAAAGGATATGAGGCGCATTGTCGCACACGGAAAAACGGCAGTGCCGTAATCGTTGCCGACACTCCGACTGGCCCGGCGAAGTTCAGGGCACAAAAACGATCACAAACCATTCAGGTTGTAACGGGAACAATAAAACGCATCAACATTGTGTTGACGGAATAAAAAAGGCGCACGCACTGGTTAGTGCGCCCAAACCAAAGCGCTGTGGCAAACCTTGTCCGCCAAGACCACCAAACTCATGGCGGCACCTCCTGCCACCAAACCAGCCCAGTGACAGATCGTCTGACTTAACGCGTTACTGGAAAAATCGGAAAATCGCGGGATCAACCAATTCATATCCCGGCAACAACCGAATCGCCGCAACGCAGTGGAACATCAAAGGTTTCTACCAAGGAAGCACACTCCTTGTTCGGCACACCCAATCCACCGTATCGTGGTTTGCCACCACCGCCACAGAACCAATCAGTTCGGCTTGCCGATTCCTTGAGTAGGAAAAGGCCATGTTGCAGCCGGACGTAAAGGTGCTGGCGCTGAAGGCGCAGGCGCCAACGGTTTGTCTGCTACAGTAACTGCCGGCTTCTTTACCGCTGCCACTTTCTTGGCTACCGGTTTTTTGGCTGCTACCTTTTTGGCAACCGGCTTCTTGGCTACTACTTTCTTGGCAACCGGTTTTTTAGCTACTACTTTCTTGGCAACCGGTTTTTTAGCTACTACTTTCTTGGCAACCGGCTTCTTGGCTACTACTTTCTTGGCAACCGGCTTCTTGGCTACTACTTTCTTGGCAACCGGCTTCTTGGCTACTACTTTCTTGGCAACCGGCTTCTTGGCTACTACTTTCTTGGCAACCGGCTTCTTGGCTACTACTTTCTTGGCAACCGGTTTTTTAGCTACTACTTTCTTGGCAACCGGCTTCTTGGCTACTACTTTCTTGGCAACCGGCTTCTTGGCTACTACTTTCTTGGCAACCGGTTTTTTGGCTGCTACTTTTTTGGCTGCTGGCTTCCTGGCTGCCGGCTTTTTCGCTGCTACCATTTCAACCTCCTTGTAATAATAAAAGTTAACGAAATAAACTACTGCTACTACACCCCCAGCCCGCGCCCAAATTCAGGCACAGCCCAAAGTCTATCAAGAGAGTCTGCCATTCGGCAGCACACTAACCACTGTTTATTCAGGCGAGCTTTGACAAGGCCACCAAGCCACTGTGACGAGCGCCATATTTTGATCACGCAAACTGAATGTAAGGAAAAAAGGATGGAAGGCGTTGACAGCAAAAATTGAAGGTGCTGATGGGTTGTCAGTGGTAACGCGCGGTTTGCACGCACCCCCTGAGAATTTTGTTGATTTTGAATCTCTTTAAAGTCAATAAACACTATATGTAGTATTTTTTTTCCTCGATAGCGCTAATTGTAGTAGTTAACAAAAATATTGCAAGCGAAAAAATGGCCTATATATTTTGTTTGTTTCCGGGTAAATCTTCTCAACCCTTCATGGCCTGCACAGCGCCGCAAGATAGCGTGTCCACTCAAAACTGTAGCCAGGGTCAGTCTTGCGCTGCGGAGCAATGTCACTGTGTCCGGCAATCCCGCATATTGGATAGGCGGCACGCAACGCCTTCGTCAGCCAATGGAGTGCCTCATATTGAGCATCAGTAAATGATACTGTGTCGCAGCCCTCGATTTCAATGCCAATCGAGAAATCGTTGCAACAGTGCTTACCTTGCCAGCATGACTCTCCCGCATGCCATGCCCGTTTCAAGCAGGAAACAAACTGGACAATTTTTCCATTGCGCCGCAGAAAAAAGTGAGCCGACACTTTCAGTTCAGCAATACTCAAATAATAAGGATGCTTGCTCACTTCCAGGGTATTGGTAAACAATCGCTGCACACCATCACCGCTAAACTCACCCGGCGGCAAGCTGATGTTATGTAACACCAGTAGCTCGATGGATCCGGTGGGGCGGTCATCACAGTTTGGTGATGGAATATATTCGCCACCAACCAATAATCCCTGTGCGTCAATCAGCATCTTCCGTACCGCACGGGTTCTTGATGCACAGCCGCTCCATCCGGTAGCGCATAGTACGGAATGTCAACCCCAGCAACCTGGCGGCTGCCGTGCGGTTAAACCCGGTTTGCTCCAATGCTTCCAGCAAAGCCTGTTTCTCAATACGGTCCAGGTATTCCGGCAATGGATATTTGTTGCTGAGCGCTGCATTACCAGACGGGTTATGCTCCACCGGCACCAGCAATAAATCCTGCTCATCGAGCACCCCTTCATGGCACAGCGCCAATGCTCTTTCAATGATATTTTCCAGTTCGCGTACATTGCCCGGAAAGCTGTAGCCTTGCAGCGCACACAATGCCGTTTCGGAAAAATGTGCCGGTACATTGCCGCGTAAACGCTTCAGAATCCGCTGCGCGATCTCCGGTATGTCATCATGCAGTTCGCGCAATGCAGGCATCTGGATCGGAATCACATTCAGGCGGTAATAAAGATCCTGGCGAAATTTTCCTTGTCGCACCCATTCGGCCAGATCATGATGCGTTGCACTGATGATTCGCACATCCACATCCTCTTCGCCGGTGGCTCCTATTTTGCGTACACATTTTTCCTGTATTGCGCGCAGCAACTTGACCTGCATCTCCAGCGGCAAATCGGCCACTTCATCAAGGAATAAAGTTCCGCCATGCGCGGCCTGGAAAAATCCGTCCCGATCCTTGCTGCCCGCCCCGGTGAACGCACCTTTCTTGTAGCCAAAAAATTCGCTCTCCATCAGATTGGCCGGAATGGCTCCGCAATTCACTGCGACAAATGGCTGGTCATGCCGCGCACCGCTTTGCACGATCAGGCGCGCCGCCAGTTCCTTGCCGCTGCCCGACTCGCCGCTGATATGCACTGGTGCCTGGCTGCGCGCTACGCGCTTGATGAGATCGCGCACTTTCTGCATCGCCGGCGAGTGGCCGAGCAGCTCCTTGCCATCCGGCACAACCGTCTGGGGCAACCTCAACGCGGACTTGACCAAAGCGCGAAGCTGATCCAGAGAAACCGGTTTGGCCAGATAATCAAACGCGCCCGCCTTGAGTGCGGTAACGGCATTTTCCATGTTGCCATGCGCAGTAATTACCGCCACCGGCACATCGAGGTTGTTTTGCATGATGTGCTGCACCACTTGCAATCCATCACCGTCAGCCATGCGCATGTCGGTCAAACACAGGTCATAATGACGTGCCGCCAGTTTCGCCAGTGCATCACGCACACTACCTGCCCGGTCCGCCTCCAGCCCCATCTTGAGTAACGCCAACTCCAGCAACTCAAGAATATCCGGTTCATCATCCACCAGCAGCACTGTAGCGCTTTGCGCCCGATAATTATCTGCCATGCTCATGCTCCATACTCTCTGCAAACGTTATGCGGAAGCGCGCCCCTTTTCGCCTCCCGCCGCCACAATATTCCAGCCGCGCATTGTTTGCCTCGCATAACTCCTTGGCAATATATAAGCCCAAGCCGGTGCCATTAACTGAAGTCGTAAAAAAAGGTTCGAATAACTTGCTATGATTTTCCGGTGCGATACCCGGCCCGTCATCCTGCACGTCCAGCATCACCCGCCCATCCACGACGCTTACCCACAGCATCAGACTACCCGGCAACTTGCGGCTGTAATGCAAAGCGTTACGGCACAAATTCCACAACACCTGGAGTAAGTGCCCGCGATCAAAAAAAATCTCGTTATCCGGCATTTCTACCAGCGCCATTACCCCCCCCTCGACCCGCTCAGCCAAGTTAAACTCTTCCACAAAAGTCCGCAACATGGCATCCAGTTCAAATACTTCAGCCTGCGCGCGATCACGCCGATTCAGTTGCATCACATCCTGCACAATCCGGTTGATGCGCTGCGTGTTATCCAGCACGATTTGCAACATGCGTTGCTGCCTGGCATCGGGCTGCTCCTCCTGCAACAATTCCGTTGCGTAGCTGATCGCCGACAACGGGTTGCGTACTTCATGCGCAATATTAGCGGTCAGCCGCCCCAGCGCGGCCAGCTTTATTTGTTGCGCCTCGGCCTGCACATGCTGCATATCTTCCAGAAAAATTACCGCGCCGTGCGCAGCGTCACGCTCAATTGAAACAAAACGCAATCTGGCCTGCATCCCAGCGCCCAGCTGCAACGTGCCCCGACTCGTACTACCGGTTTGCTTCCACATTGCATAGTACCCGTACAGTACCGGAAAGGTTTCTGACAGCAAACTTCCGGAATCAACACTTCTGCGCAACAAGCGCTCGGCACCCGGATTCATTTGCATAATCGTACCTTGCTCATCCACCACCAACACGCCATCCTGCATATCGCGCATCACCAGAAGATTCGCTTCGGAAAGGCTGGCCAGATCATGGCCACGGCGTTGCGCGAGCTGCTGGCTTTCCATCGCATATTTTGCCAGCGTATGCGCCAGCCAGGCCACCGCAAAATAGGATACGCACAACAGTCCCGCCTGAACATACTGCGCTGCTACGGCATCGTCATACAGCACCTCATACGAATGCTCGAGCAACATGGCAATGCTGGCCAAAGCGGCAAAAAACAGGGTAATCCTGCCGCGACTGATCATTCCGGCTGCTGCCAGCGAGATCAGCAACAGCAAGCCGATATTGCTCTGTATCCCGCCACTAGCATAGGAAATCACCGAAAGTGCAACAATATCACCACCAATTTGTACTGCCAGTTGCACCGCAAAACGCGGCCAGCGCAGCCGCAACAATACAAACGAAACCGCCACTACCGACAAGTACACCAAACTGGCAGCAAAGAATATTTTCCAATTGCGCGCGCCCAGTGATAGCGAGGTGCCAAACACCCAGGCGAGAATCACAAACAGGCTGGACAATGCCAGCCGGTACAAATTGAAATAGCTCAGGGAACGCCAAAAATCGACGGCGGGAAACGCTGTAACAGGCTTGTCACTCATTACGTTCAATGTGGACGCAGTGGCACCTGTCTGCGTCACGTTGTTTACTGGCGGTGTGCATCACGATGTTCCGCGCTGCAAAAAAATTGTCCGTTATCCTGAATGCTCTCGCCCTTGGGTAAATGTACGCCACAATGCGCACAGCACACCATGTCCTCGGCGGTTATTACATCCCGCTGCGGCGCTTGCTTGCGAAAAGATCTGATCAACAGGTAAACCGCTGCCACAATGGCAATTATCAATAATAGACGGCTCATTTCGCATGAACTCCACATAGCAGAATCGGAGCGGGAATTGTACTACGCAATCAACGTCACACTGTCTTCACTTGCACAAACACTTTCATGCCCGGTGCCAATCCGAGCTGGTCACGTGAGCGGCAACGACATATCGTCAATGGACAGCAGTGCCACACTGGCAGCAACTTAATACCTTCATCTCGATGCCGGCCTGGCCGTTACAGCTTGCTGTGGTGACGACCTTAATTCTCACGCAACCATTTTCATCTGGCTCGGCAATATTTTTGCGCAACATCCACCATGCAGACTCGTCCGCTGTCGGGAAAATGAGTCAACTCATCCATTTGAATCCTTGCTAATTTATGTATCCAAGCCGCCACAAACACGGCAGGCGATATCCCTGTTCAACGCGCTGCGCATGATGTGCATGTCCAACGCGTTAATTGTTAGCAGCTTGCCGCTCAATCCGCGTTCGATTCCCATTAGTAACTTGAGTGTTTCCGCTGCCTGAATCGAACCGATAATGCCCACCAATGGCGCAAATACGCCAGTGGTCGCACAGCGCAATTCGGCCGCCAGGCTATCCTCCGGAAACAGGCAGTTATAGCAGGGCGCATCTTCGCGCCGGAAATCGAACACTGAAATCTGCCCGTCAAACTGGATCGCCGCGCCCGAGACCAGCGGCTTGCGCTGCGCCATACAGGCGCGATTGACAGCATAACGCGTGGCAAAATTATCACTACAATCCAGCACCGTATCGGCCTGCGCAACCAGATCGCACAACTGTGCTTCATCGACGCGCACCGGCAGAACAACACATTCGGCCTCGGGGTTGGTGTCATGCAGCGCAGCTTGCGCAGATGCAACTTTTGTCTGGCCGACCGATGCGGTGCGATGAATGATCTGGCGCTGCAGGTTGCTTAATTCCACTATGTCGTGGTCGCACAGGATCAGTTGCCCGATGCCGCTGGCGGCAAGATATAATGCGGCAGGCGAGCCGAGCCCGCCCAGCCCGATGATGAGCACCTTGGCGTCGAGCAGACACTGCTGCCCCTCGATACCGATCTCCGGCAGCAAGATATGCCTACTGTAACGCAGTAGTTGTTGGTCGTTCATGCCGGCAGTTTATTCCCTTCAAAAAATTATCTGGCAGGCATGCGGTGGCGCTTCCATGCGCCAGCCGTTGGTACAGCCCGCATCCTTCAGCGACCAGGTTTTGTTGGCCGGCACCGCAGCAACAGTGAGCGCAACTTCGACAGGCTTGCCCTCCAGTGCGTGCAACCTGACGAGCTATTCGATCAGGTGCTCGACATCGCGGTGCAACACAAATTGCAATGGTCAGTAATTGAAATGCGCAGGCTGCGCATAGACCAGTGCGAAGTATCACTGACGGGTGTTGCGCAATCACGCGCCATACCCGGCCTGCACAGTCAGAGTATCGCCCGCCAGCCTATCAGCACATAACGCTCCAGCACATACAACAGGGCCAGCACCAGTAGCAAAAAAATACTGAAACGTATGATCTGCCAGGCAAGGCGAAGATAGTAAGAATTGCGGGTGAAGACGTATATAGCGCCGCTCAGGATCAACGACAGCGCAACCAGTACCAGGAATAAGCGCAGGATTATCATCCACCCACCATTTTTATATTGTGATCAGGCTGCCTGCAGTTGCAGTTGCAGACGCAGGAACGCCGGCGCATCTTCCACGCTATCGAACGTGACAAACTCCCATGCCTGCTCATCGGCAAGCAGCTCACGCAACAGGGCATTGTTCATGGCATGGCCGGACTTGTAGCCGGAGAACGCGCCGATCAGCGGATGGCCCAGTAAGTAGAGATCACCGATCGCATCAAGCACCTTGTGCTTGACGAATTCATCCTCGAAGCGCAAGCCGTCAGTGTTCAGTACGCGGTACTCGTCCATGACAATGGCGTTGTCCAGACTGCCTCCCAGCGCCAGACCCTGCGCACGCATGTTTTCGACATCCTGCATGAAACCGAAGGTGCGCGCGCGACAGATGTCGCGTACATAGGATTCTTCACCCAGATCGACCGTTACATGCTGTTTGGTGCTGGCAAAAACCGGATGGGCAAAATGAATGGTGAAAGTCAACTTGTAACCGTGAAATGGGTCAAAGCGTACCCACTTATCGCCCTGCCTGACCTCCACCGTTTTTTTGATACGGATAAATTTTTTGGTGGCAGACTGTTCAACGATACCCGCCGATTGCAGCAGAAAAATAAACGTGCCAGCACTGCCATCCATGATCGGCACTTCCGCGCTGTCCAGATCGATGTAGGCGTTGTCGACACCCATCCCGGCCAATGCCGACATCAGGTGTTCGATGGTGGCGACACGCACTCCGTTCTGCTCCATACAAGTGGATAAACGGGTGTCATGTACCAACTCGGCACGCGCGCGCATTTCCTCGACCGGTTTCACGTCCACACGACGGAATACAATGCCGGTGTTGACCGGAGCGGGGCGCAAGCCAAGCGTAACCTTCTCGCCACTATGCAAACCAACGCCCGTCACACTGACGGGGTTTTTCAAGGTGCGCTGCTTGACCATTACTGCCTTCAAACCGTAACTCATGGGGGAAATTCTACCACAGCGAGACCTCCCGACCTCCCTGCTTTCCGTACTAGATCACGCATTTAATCGGCCTGTTTGCGCAGGAACGTCGGAATGTCGTAGGTATCAGCCCCGGATTTTTCCATTGCTTCGATTTGCTCCCTGCGGCCGGTGCGGATGACCGTCGGCGTGTCCAACTTGGCATAGTCAATACCGGAATTGGCAACCGGCTCGTTATCCGTACCGGTGCGCAGACAGGTTTCTTCGTTTCGATGAACCACTACCGGCTTACGTGTTTGCTGTCCTCCCAGTCCGGTCGCTACCACCGTCACGCGCAAATCGTCACCCATCGCCTCATCAAATACCGAGCCGACAATCACCGTCGCCTCTTCTGCGGCAAATTTGACGCATTCCATCACATCTTCCAGCTCTTTCAATTTCAATTGGCAGGACGAAGTGATATTCACCAGCACACCACGCGCGCCGGACATATCCACATCTTCCAGCAGCGGACTGGCAATGGCACCTTCTGCGGCGATACGTGCACGATCCGGACCGGCAGCGATGGCGGAACCCATCATCGCCATACCGTTTTCCGACATCACGGTGCGCACATCGGCAAAGTCGACATTGATCAGCCCCGGCACGTTGATGACTTCGGCAATACCCGCCACCGCGCCTTGCAGCACGCCATTGGCGGCTTTGAACGCTTCCGGCACGGTGACCTCATTGCCCAGCACTTCCATCAGTTTGGAATTCGGCACGATGATCAGCGAATCGACATGCTCGTGCAAAGCTTCAATACCGGCCTTGGCAAAGCGCATGCGGTTACCTTCGTAAGCAAACGGTTTAGTGACCACCGCTACAGTCAGGATGTCCAGTTCGCGGGCAATTTGAGCGATGACCGGTGCGGCACCCGTCCCGGTACCCCCGCCCATGCCGGCAGTGATAAACACCATGTGCGCACCGCTGATCATCTCCTTGATACGCTCGCGGTCTTCCTCGGCTGCCGCCTGGCCAATCGATGGCTTGGCGCCTGCCCCCAACCCTTTGGTAATCATCGAGCCGATCTGCAGCTGGGTGTGCGCCTTGCTGCGCCGGAGCGCTTGCGAGTCGGTGTTGATGACGATGAACTCGACCCCTTGCACGCCTTGTTCAATCATGTGATCTACGGCATTCCCACCGCAGCCACCCACCCCGATCACCTTGATCACTGCGTCCTGTATTTCTGCTTCCATTAGTTCGAACGGCATCATTTTCTCCTTATTAGTAATTACAAACCAACCTTGAACCCAACCTGAATCCTGCTAGAAGTTACCCTGGAACCAGGCCTTCATCCTTGCCAATACATCACCAAACGAACCTGATTGCATGCGCTTCTCCTCATTGTTCTGAAAATTTTCCAGACCGTACAGCAACAACCCGACACCGGTTGCCATGCGCGGGGTCTTCACCACATCGGACAACCCACCGACATACTTCGGAATGCCCAGACGCACCGGCATATGAAAAATTTCTTCACCCAGCTCGACCATCCCCTGCATGGCGCTGCTACCGCCGGTGATGACAATGCCTGACGACAGCAAATCCTCGAATCCGCTACGGCGCAATTCCTGCTGCACCAGTGAATACAGTTCCTCGACGCGCGGCTCAATCACTTCGGCCAGCGTTTGATGAGACAGCATGCGTGGTCCGCGCTCGCCCACGCCGGGCACTTCAATCACGCCGCCATCGGCCATCTGGCGCAGTGCGCAACCGTGCTTGATCTTGATGTCTTCGGCATCCTGCGTCGGGGTGCGCAGCGCCATCGCAATATCGTTGGTAATCTGGTCACCGGCAATCGGAATTACGGCGGTATGGCGGATTGCACCGCCGGTGAATACCGCGATGTCAGTAGTTCCGCCGCCGATATCCACGAGGCACACACCCAGTTCTTTTTCATCCTCCTCCAGCACCGCCTTGCTCGAAGCCAGCGGCTGCAGGATTAACGCGTTGATCTCCAGCCCGCAACGATGGATGCATTTCATGATGTTCTGTACCGCCGCCACCGCACCGCTGACAATGTGCACCTCCACATCCAGACGCATGCCGCTCATACCGAGTGGCTTCTTGATGCCGTCCTGGCCGTCGATGCTGAACTCCTGTTCGAGGATGTGCAGTATCTGCTGGTCGCCCGGCAGGCTGATCGAACTGGCGGTTTCGATCACCCGCTCGATATCGGTCAGCACGACTTCTTTTTCTTTTATCTTCACCATACCGCGCGAGTTAATGCCGCGAATATGACTGCCGGCGATGCCGGTATGAACATTGTGAATCTTGCAGTCAGCCATCAACTCGGCCTCTTCCAACGCGCGCTGAATCGCGCCCACCGTGGCTTCAATGTTGACCACCATGCCTTTTTTCATGCCGCCGGATTCGTGCATACCCATACCGATCACCTCCAGCATGCCATCCGGCTTGATCTCGCCGACAATGGCCACGATTTTGGAGGTGCCGATATCCAGTCCAACCACCAGGTTTTTGGTTTCCTTGTTTCTGCTCATCGCTCGTTCTCCACTGCCATTTCAACCAGATTTGAGGTTCGCGCCACCCAGCGCAAAGCCGTTGCGATAACGTAAATCCACATATTTCACCGTACCCCCCAGCGCCGCGAAGCTGTATGGGTACACCGCGACGAAGCGTGCCATGCGTTGCTGCATTTCTTCGCGCCCCAGCTCCAGCGTCATGCCGTTATTCAGGAGCACCCGCCACGCGTGGCGTGGCGTCAGGGAAAGTTGCACAATCTGCAAATTCAGCATCACAAGCTGTCGGCTGAATTCACCATAACGCTGCGCGACCTCGAACGAGTCGCCATCCTGGCCAAGGAACTCCGGTAACTGCGCTTCGCTGAATGCGACAAATACCTCGCCGTGGGTATTCACCAGGGCCGTGTCATTCCAGTGCGCCAATGCCTGGTGCTCTTCCAGCGTTACAATCAAACGATTCGGAAATTCGCGGCGGATGCTGACACCGCGTACCCACGGCAGCTTTTCCAGCGCCTGGCGCAAATGCCCGGTATCCACGGTAAAAAAGTTGCCGTTTACCTCGCTACGCAGCACCTGCAGCACCTCACCTGTGATCAAGTGTTGTGGCGCTGCGCTCAGGCGCACACTATGCAACGGCAAAATATCCGGCCGATGCACGACGTACCAGGCCGCACTACACAGCATTGCCAATATACTGAATGCGCTCAGCGCGCCGGTGATGCTGCGTAGCAGTGGCACGTTATCCCACATGTGCCAGCTCCAATATGCGAATCACCAGTTGTTCGAAACTGATGCCCGCCTCGCGCGCTGCCATTGGTACCAGGCTGTGATCGGTCATCCCCGGTGAGGTATTGGCCTCCAGCAAATACGGCTGACCGTTCTCGCCCATCAGAAAATCCACTCGACCCCAGCCCTGCCCGCCGATCAATACAAATGCCTGTTGTGCCATGCGTTGCATGTCTGCTTCCTGTTCTGCAGCCAGCCCGCACGGACACAGATAACGGGTGTCATTGCGCAGATATTTTGCCTCGTAGTCGTAGAACTCATTGGCCGGCTCGATCTTGATTACCGGCAAAGTCTGCTCACCGAGAATTGCCACGGTGTACTCGCCGCCGCCGATGAAGCTTTCCGCAATCACCAGTTTGTCGTGCTTCGCGGCCTCGCGGTATGCGCCCTGCAATTGCGCCGCCTGCTGCACTTTGCTGATGCCGACGCTGGAACCTTCGTTGGCAGGTTTCACGAACAGCGGCAACCCCAGTTGTTTTGCCACTGCATCCCAATCACTGTTTTCATTCAGCAAGGTGTACGCGGGGATCGGCAGTTCCGCCGCCTGCCACACCAGCTTGGTGCGCCATTTATCCATACCCAACGCGGAAGCCAGTACGCCGCTGCCTGTATAGGGAATACCCAGCAGTTCCAGCGCACCCTGCACCGTGCCGTCCTCTCCATAGCGTCCGTGCAGCGCAATGAACGCGCGCTGGTAACCCTCGTCGCGCAAGGTTTGCAGGTTTTGCACCGCCGGGTCGAAGGCATGCGCATTTACGCCGCTATGCCGCAACGCGGCCAGCACCGCCGCACCACTCTTCAGTGATATCTCACGTTCGGCAGATTTGCCACCCAACAGTACCGCCACCTTGCCGAAGGATTCAGGATTCAGAATTCGGGATTCGGAATTCATCATTTGTACTCACCAACAATTCTTACCTCGGGATGCAGCTTGATACCGGTCTGCTGCTGCACCACCGCCTGTATTTCGTAAATCAGATTCTCGATATCCGCCGCCGTTGCATTACCCGTATTCACGATGAAGTTGGCATGTTTCTCCGACACCTGCGCGCCGCCGCTGCGTCTGCCTTTCAGGCCGCATTGCTGAATCAGCCGCGCCGCATGATCACCCACCGGGTTGCGGAACACCGAGCCGGCATTCGGCAAATTCAGTGGCTGGCTGGCGCTGCGCTTATCCAGCAGTGCCTTGATTTCCTGCCGTGCGATATCGCCATCACCTGCCTCAAATTTCAACCATGCTGCGACGAAAAATTCAGAAAATTGAAGATTGCCTCTCTCGTTTGCCTCCTCTCCCGCAAGCGGGAGAGGATTGAGGTGAGGGGATCTTTGCGGGAGATGGGTTGGGGATGAGGGTCGCAACGCAACATACCGATACCCAATCTCATAATCCGTCGCCGTGCGCTCATGCAGCACGCCAAAACGATCCACTACCTGCACCTTCTGCACCTTTTGCCAAATTTCGCTGCCGTGGCAACCGGCATTCATTGCCAACATGCCGCCGACCGTGCCGGGTATTCCGGCCAGGAATTCCGCGCCACGCAGGTTGTGCAAAGCGGCAAAACGCGCCAGCTTCGCACCCGGCACTCCGGCTTCGGCATAGAGCGTGCCATCCGCTTCCAGGCACAATCCGCCCAATGCACCATGCAGCAGCAACGCCGTACCGCGCAGTCCACCGTCACGCACCAGCAGATTGCTGCCCAGCCCTACCGGATACAACGGGTCAGCAGCAGGCAACCGGCGCAGGAACAACAGCAGATCGTCGAGATCGGCGGGCTGGTACATGTGCTGCACCGCGCCGCCTGCGCGCCAGCTCGTATGGCGACTCATGGACACGTTGCGGTGCATTTCTCCACGCAACCCATCTGCAATAAATTGTTCCGGTTCACTCATATTCATATCTTGCCTGGTGCCAGTTGTTGGATTGCCCCGGCCACGCCACCAATAGAACCGGCACCCATGGTGACGACCACATCGCCTGCACGCGCCATCTGCATGATCGCCTGCGGCATGTTGGCAATCTCCTCGACAAATACCGCCTCGCTTTGTCCTGCCACGCGCAACGCATGCATCAGCTCGCGCCCATCCGCCGCGACAATGGGCGGCTCGCCCGCCGCATACACTTCCGCGAGCAGCAAGGTATCCACGCTGCACAACACCTTCACAAAATCCTCGAACAAATCGCGCGTGCGCGTATAGCGGTGCGGCTGAAACGCCAGCACCAGACGCTTGCCCGGAAATGCACCGCGTACTGCGGCCAGCGTGGCAGCCATTTCTGCCGGATGGTGGCCATAGTCGTCAATCAAAGTGAAGCTGCCGTGCGCGGCAGCGACGTTTGCCCCCTCGCCCTTTAAGGGAGAGGGTTGGGGTGAGGGTAAATTCTCTGCGCTACTCTGCAACGCAATCTCGCCATAGTGCTGAAAGCGTCGCCCCACTCCCTGAAATTCTGTTAGCGCAGCGACGATGGCTGAATCTGCCACACCCACTTCCAGCGCGATAGCGATGGCAGCCAGCGCGTTCAACACGTTGTGCACACCAGCCAGATTAAGGGTAATGTCCAAATTTTTCGGCGTACCATTCTGGCGGCACTGTGCAGTAAAACGCATCTGCCCACCCTGATGACGCACGTTTATCGCGCGAATCTGTGCATCCGCACTGAGGCCGTAAGTGCACACCGGCTTGGTGATGTGCGGCATGATTTCGCGTACGTTAGCGTCATCCACGCACAGCATCGCCATGCCATAAAACGGCAGATGCTCGACAAAATCGACGAATGCCTGCTTGAGCCTGCCGAAATCGTACCCGTAGGTTTCCATGTGATCTGCATCAATATTGGTGATCACTGCCAGGATCGGTTGCAGATAAAGAAAAGAGGCATCTGATTCGTCGGCTTCCGCCACGATAAATTCACCGGTACCCAGTCTCGCGTTGGTATCACTGCTGTTGAGTTTGCCGCCGATGACGAAGGTGGGATCGTAGCCACCTTTGGCCAGCACGCTGGCGATTAACGAGGTGGTGGTGGTCTTGCCATGGGTGCCGGCGACCGCAATGCCCTGGCGCAAGCGCATCAACTCTGCCAGCATGATCGCGCGTGGTACCACCGGAATACGGCGCGCACGCGCTGCCAGCACTTCCGGATTGTCCTGACTCACGGCGGTGGATATCACCACCACATCGGCAGCACTCAGGTGCTGTTCGGCATGACCGAGATATACCGTCGCGCCAAGCTGCTTGAGACGTTGCGTAACAGTACTCTCGCAAAGATCGGAACCACTCACCTGGAAACCAAGATTGAGCAGCACTTCGGCGATGCCGCTCATGCCCGAGCCTCCGATGCCGACGAAATGCAGATGCTTGATTTTATGCTTCATGTCTCTGCCAATTCTGCGCACACTTGCGCCACTCGTTGCGCTGCATCCGGCTTGGCCAATGCCCGCGCCTGCTGTGCTATTACCGCTAATTTTTCGCGACTCAGTTCGCGCAGCAATTGCACCAGTTTTTCCGCGCTCAGTTCGGTTTGCGGCAACAACAGCGCTGCACCGTGCTCGGAAAGGAAGCGCGCGTTATGCGTCTGGTGGTCGTCTACTGCGAACGGAAATGGGATCAGAATGCTGGCCACGCCCGCCGCCGCGAGCTCCGCAACAGTCAGCGCACCGGCGCGACAGATCACCACATCGGCATTCGCATAGCCACTGGCCATGTCATCAAGGAATGGCCGAATATCGGCCTGCACGCCAGCCTGCTGATACCGTTGTTGCACTGCCGCATAATGCTGGCTTCCGGTTTGATGCAGCACATTGGGACGTTCATTTTGTGGCAACAATGCAAGTGCCTGCGGCAGCGCTTCATTGAGCGCTTTTGCGCCGAGGCTGCCACCCACCACCAGTACATTCAGCTTGCCGCTGCGCGCGCTGTAACGCTGTTGCGGCTCGGGCAGTCCGGCAATGCTTTCGCGCACCGGATTGCCGCACCAGACCGCGTTCGGCAACACGTCCGGGAAGCCGCTCAGTACTTTTTGCGTGATACGCGCCAACACTCTATTACTCAACCCGGCGATGGAGTTCTGCTCGTGAATCACCAGCGGGCGGCGTAGCAACACCGCCATTAGCCCACCGGGAAAAGCGATGTAGCCACCCATACCCAGCACCACGTCGGGGTGGTGGCGAAGGATCGCCGCAGCACTCTGTCCCATTGCGCGTAGCAGCGTGAACGGCAGCATCAGCAGGCGCAACAGACCCTTGCCGCGTAATCCGGAAAAATTTACCTGCGCCATTTCATAACCATGTCTGGGCACCAACTCGGCTTCCATGCTGCCCGGTGCACCGAGCCAGATCACCTGCCAGCCTTGTGCGCGTAAAATATCGGCTACTGCCAGCCCCGGCATGATGTGCCCACCAGTGCCACCTGCCATAATTAAAATTGTGCGGTTCATACCGGCAACCCACGCGCAACACGGCGGTTTTCATAATCCACGCGTAACAGAATCGCCGCTGCAATGCAGTTCACCACCAGGCCGCTGCCGCCGAAACTCAAGAACGGCAGGGTCAGTCCCTTGGTCGGCAGCACACCCATGTTTACCCCGATGTTGATCATTGCCTGCACGCCCAGCCACACACCGATACCTTGTGCGATTAGCGCGGAGTAATAGCATTCGAGAAAAGCGGCATGACGGCCAATCTGGAACGCGCGAATCACCAGCAACGCAAACAACAGAATCACCGCTGCTACGCCAATCAGCCCCAGTTCCTCGGCAATCACCGCCATCAGGAAGTCGGTATGCGCTTCCGGCAGGTAAAACAGTTTTTCCACGCTGCCGCCCAATCCGACGCCGGACCATTCGCCGCGCCCGAAAGCGATCAGCGCATGGCTCAACTGGTAGCCTTTGCCGAACGGGTCGGACCACGGATCCATGAATCCGATGAGACGCTGCATGCGATATTCCGACGAATAGATCAGCGCACCGAATGCCAGCGGTAACGCGACGCTTAACATGGCAAAGACTTTGAGATTGAATCCACCCAGCCACAAGGTGGTCATGGCAATAGCGCAGATCACCACGAAGGCACCCATGTCCGGCTCGAGCAACAATAGGCTGCCGATCAGTGCCATCACCGCGAACATCGGCACGAATGCCTTGATAAACAGATGGCCCACCTTATCCTTGCGTACCACATAGCTTGCAGCATAGAGCACGGCGAACAACTTCATCAGTTCTGAAGGCTGCAAATTGATGACCAACAGCGACAACCAGCGGCGGCTACCGTTGACCTCGCGGCCGATACCGGGAATCAGCACCAATACCAGCAACAGTGTGCCAGCCATAAACAGATAGGGCGCATAGTTCTGCCACACCTGCACCGGCACAGTGAAAGCGAACACTCCCGCCGCCACGCCCGTGGCGATAAAGATGCCGTGGCGTGCCAGGTAATAGGCGGGCTGATAACCGGTGAATTTGCTGGCTTCTGCCGTCGCAATCGAGGCGGAATACACCATCACCAAACCGAGGGCGAGCAGGCCGGCCAGCACCCACAGCAACAGCTCGTCAAATTGCGCCTGTGGCGGAAGAGTGCGTGTTCTGACCAGCGACACCATCACGCAACCTCCCTGGCCAGGCCGCGCACCGCTGCGACAAACACCTCGGCGCGATGTGCGTAATTACGGAACATGTCGAAGCTGGCACAGGCCGGTGACAGCAGCACCGCGTCGCCATTCTGCGCCAGCCGTGCCGCCTGCTGCACGGCACCCTCCATATCCGCTGCGCGCTCCAGTGGCACGCCGCAACCATGCAGCGCGGCCTCAATCAGTGGTGCATCGCGACCAATCAGCACCACCGCACGCGCATGCTGTGCCACCGCCGGATTGAGCGGTGCAAAATCCTGCCCTTTGCCCTCACCACCCGCGATCAGCACTGCCTTACGCCCCAGCCCCTGCAAAGCCGCCTTGGTTGCGCCGACATTAGTGCCCTTGGAATCGTCATACCAGATGACACCATCGATTTCAGCCACACGCTCCACACGATGCGGCAAGCCCCTGAAACTGCGCAGCGCAGTCAGCAGTAGCGGTAACGGCAGGTTGATGGCGCGACACAAAGCCAGCGCGGCCAGCGCGTTGGCGATGTTGTGCAGTCCGGTGATTTGCAGCTCGCCGGCCTTGATCAGGCGTTGCTGTCCACACATCAGCCAGATGTCATCGCCGTCTTGCTCCACGCCCCAGTCTCGTTCGTTGCGCGGCGCATCCAGCCCGAATGTGATGAGTTTTCGTCCGGGCAGCGCCATATTCATGCTGCGCGGGTCGTCACGATTCAGCACCTGCACCCCGCTGCCCTGAAAAATACGTGCCTTGGCTGCCGCATATTCATCCAGGTTGCGGTAGCGATCCAGATGATCCTCGCTGACATTCAGCACTGCGGCTGCATCGGCATTCAGGCTGAACGTCGTTTCCAGCTGGAAGCTGGACAGCTCCAACACCCACACCTCGGGTTTTTTTGTATCACGAGCCGCGACCACATCCAGCACCGCAGGCGAGATATTGCCTGCCGCAACGGCATCCCTGTTTGCTGCCTTGCACAGATGCTCGACCATACTGGTGACCGTCGTTTTGCCGTTTGCGCCGGTGATCGCAAGAATCAAAGGTTGCTTCTCACGTTTGCCTCCTCTCCCGCAGGCGGGAGAGGATTGAGGTGAGGGACTTTTTTCATGAGGGTCGAGGATCGAGGATTGAGCCTTGAGTTGTTGTGCAAACAGCTCGATGTCGCCGACCACAGGAATGCCTCGTGCCACAGCACGCGCCACGGCCGGTTCGTGCAGAGAAATACCGGGACTGACGGCGATCAGGTCAATACCTTCAAACAAGGTGTCTCCGAATGTGCCACAAAATATTTGTCCATTCCCGACATATTGACTGGCTTCAGCCAGACCGGGTGGCGCACTGCGACTGTCCGCAACACGCAGTCGAGCACCCTGCGTGCTCAACCAGCGCACCAGCGACAACCCGGTCTCACCGAGACCGAGTACCAGCACCTGTTTGTCAGCCCATTTATTCAATACATCTCCTGTTATGGCAAGTAGGAAGTTGCAACTGGTAAGTGGAAAAATCACCCGCACTTCCCATTCACTACTCACTACTTCCCGCTACCTCAACTTCAGCGTCGCCAGCCCTACCAGCACCAGCAGCATTGTGATGATCCAGAAACGCACCACCACTTGCGTTTCCTTCCAGCCTTTCAATTCGTAGTGATGGTGTAGCGGTGCCATCCTGAACACGCGCTTGCCGGTGAGCTTGAACGAAGCCACCTGAATCATCACCGACACCGCCTCGACCACGAATACGCCACCCATGATGAACAGCACCAGCTCCTGGCGCACGATTACCGACACGACGCCGAGCGCCGCACCCAGCGCCAGCGCACCAACATCGCCCATGAATACTTCGGCGGGATAGGCGTTAAACCACAGGAACGCCAACCCTGCGCCGGTAGTCGCACTGCAAAATATCGCTAATTCGCCCGCACCCGGGATATAGGGAATGCCAAGATATTTCGAAAACACCGCATTACCCGCCACATAGGCAAAGATCGCCAGCGCGCCGCTTATCATTACGGTGGGCAGGATGGCCAGCCCGTCCAATCCGTCGGTCAGATTCACCGCGTTGCTGGTGCCAACAATGACCAGATATGCCAGCACAATGAACAGAAAGGCCGGGAGCGGAAATACCAGCAGTTTCAGAAACGGTACGATGAGTTCGGTATGTTCAGGCAGGCTCGCGGTATTCCATAAGTAGATACCGACCGCCAGCGCAATGATGGATTGCCAGCCCATCTTGGCCCTGGCCGACAGCCCCTTGGGGTTGCGATGCACCACCTTGCGATAATCGTCCACCCAACCGATCACGCCGAATCCCAGCGTGGTGAGCAACACCACCCACACGTAATGGTTGTACAAATCACCCCACAGCAAGGTGGTGATGGCAATGGAAACCAGGATCAGCGCGCCGCCCATCGTTGGTGTGCCAGCCTTGGCCAGATGTGTCTGCGGCCCGTCGCTGCGCACCGATTGGCCGATCTTGTAAACGGTCAGTTTGCGGATCATCGCCGGGCCAACCAGAAACGAAATAACCAGCGCAGTCATTGCCGCCAGCACGGCGCGCAGCGTGATGTAATTGAACACGCTGAAAAACCGGATGTCCTCGGCCAGCCACTGGGTTAATGCGAGCAGCATTGTGCCTCCTGTGTCGCCATGCAAAACTCCACCACACGTTCCATTTTCATGAAGCGCGAGCCCTTCACCAGCACAGTGGTATCCGCTTCCAGCTCCTCTTCCAATGCCTTGTACAGATCCTCGATACGCTCGAAATGCTGTGCACCGCTGCCGAATGCACGTACCGCATTGCGGCTCAACTCACCCAGCGCGTAAAGTTTTTCGATGCCGGCGCGCTGAGCCTCAGCGCCGATCTCGGCATGAAAGCTCGCGGCGTTATTACCCAGTTCGCCCATATCGCCCAGCACCAGCACGCGCTTGCCAGCGGGCTTTCCCGTGTTACTTTCAGCCAACACGCTGATCGCGGCGCGCAGTGAGGCAGGATTGGCGTTGTAGGTGTCATCGATCAAGGTCGCGCCATGCCGTGCCGCCTTGCGCTGCAGGCGCCCCGGCACCCCGCTGAAATTTTCCAAACCTGCAACAATGGTTTCCAGTGGCACGTTCAATGCGATGGCGACGGCGGTTGCCGCCAATGCGTTGCACGCGTTATGCGCACCGGGTACCTGCAAATCTGCACTGAAATCTCCCAATGGAGTTTGCGCGCTCAGGCGCAACCCGCTGCCTTGCGGTTGCCATCGCCCCGATACATCGGCAGGCTGTTCCAGGCCGAACTCGAGCAATGGATAAGTGCCGGCCAGACCACGCCACAACGGCGCATATCCGTCATCTGCATTGATAATCGCCGTACCATGCGGCTTTAAACCGGAAAAGATTTCACCCTTGGCGTGTGCCACCGCCTCCACTGAACCCAGACCCTCGAGATGTGCGCTGCTGGCGTTGGTAATCAGCGCCACGTCTGGTTTGGCCAAGCGTGCCAGGTAATCAATTTCGCCGGGATGGTTCATACCCATTTCGATCACGGCATAACGATGCTGCGCGCTCAGTTGCAACAGGGTCAGCGGCATACCGATGTCGTTGTTGAGATTGCCCGAGGTCACGAGTACCGCGCTATCGCTGCCTGCCGCCGTGCGCAGGATGCTGCCGAGCATTTCCTTTCCCGTAGTCTTGCCGTTGCTGCCGGTGATCGCCACCAGAGGGATGTCAAACTGCGCACGCCAGTACGCTGCCAGTTGCCCCAGTGCCAGGCGTGTATCCTCTACCACAAGGGTCGAAGAACCGGAGACGGCGACTGAAGAGTGCGCTTCGTAACTGTCGGCATTGACCAGCGCCGCCACGGCCCCGGATTGCAGTGCGGTTGCAACAAACTCGTAGCCGTCGAAATGTTCGCCACGCAAGGCGATGAACAGATCGCCGGCCCTGATTTTCCGGCTGTCGGTCGAGACCGCATCGAAGCGCAGGTCAGGGCCAAGCAGCCGGCCATTCAGCACTTGTGCGGCTTGCGAGAGCAACATCATGTCGGCGCCCTCCATGTCTGCAACGCACGCGCCGCGACCGTCACATCGCTGAAAGGGTATTTCACACCACTGATTTCCTGATAATCCTCATGCCCCTTGCCGGCCACCAGCACGGTATCGCATTGTTGCGCCAGGCCGATGGCGCGCTCGATAGCCGCGGCTCGCCCGGTGATGGTTTCGTGATTATTTGAGGTCATGCCGCCGAGTATTTCGGCGATGATATGCTGCGGATTTTCGCCACGCGGGTTGTCGCTGGTGACGATGCAATGGTCAGAAAATTTCTCGGCAACCAATCCCATCATGGCGCGCTTGCCGCGGTCGCGGTCGCCGCCGCAACCAAATACGCAGATCAGTCTGCCGCCACCCGCATCTCCCACTTCGCGCAACGCCAGCAACACTTTTTCCAGCGCGTCCGGCGTATGTGCGTAGTCAATAATGACCGTCGGCTGGTCCGCGCCGCTCACCCGCTGCATGCGCCCCGCGACCGACTGCACCTTGCACAATGACTGCACGGCCTCATCCAGCCCAATGTCACTCACCAGCAACACCGCCAACACACCCAACAGATTTGCCGCATTAAAACGCCCGATCAGATGGCTGTCGAGCCGTGTCGCGCCCCAGCTTGAGTGGATATCCAGTTGCAAGCCTTGGCCATTCATCGCCAACAGATGTCCATATACCATGCGCAGGCCGAGCCGCTCTGCAATCTGCAAGGCGGCATTGCTCAACCCATAGCCAACCACCTCGGGGATTGAATATTGCTTTTCTCGTTCGCCTCCTCTCCCGCTTGCGGGAGAGGATTGAGGAGAGGGGAACGCACCGCCGCACAATTGCTCGGCGAGTTCAGCACCGAACGCGTCGTCAAGATTCAGCACCACATATTCCAGCTTTTCCCAGTCAAACAGCTTGCGTTTGCTGGCTGCATAGCTTTCCATGTCGCCGTGATAATCGAGGTGATCTTGGCTCAGGTTGGTCAGCAGTGCCACGTCGAAGCGCACAGCGTTTACCCTTCCCTGCGCCAGCGCATGCGAGGATATTTCCATCGCCACGGCTTGCGTATCGGCACGCAGATATTCAGCGAGCAGCCCGTGCACACGAATTGCACCCGGCGTGGTATTGGCGCTGGCCTGCAACGCTCCAATAAAACCGCTGCCCAAGGTGCCGATCAGCGCACATTTTTTTCCGGCATTGTTCAGCGCCTGCGCAATCCAGTGGCTGGTGGAAGTCTTGCCGTTGGTGCCGGTAACACCAATCATCTGCAATTTTCCGGAAGGCGCGCCATACACCGCATCCGCCAACCACCCCGCCTTGTGACGCAGGCCGCTCACCGCCAGGTTGGGTATCTGCCACGCATCGTTCCAGACAAAGTTGTGCGCCTCCTGTGGACGCCCGGACATAAACTTTTCGTAGATCACCGCGTTCGCGCCCCGCGCGATTGCCTGTGCGATAAATTGTCGGCCATCCGCCTTTTCGCCCGGATAAGCGACAAAAGTGTCGCCCTCTTGCACATCACGGCTGTCGGTCGCCAGACGCGTGATCTTTACGTTCAGCTCGCTCAGTTGATCGAGAGGAAACATTACACTTCCTCCCTGACGATTTCTGTCGGCGGTGCAATGACGTTATCCAGCGGCGCATCATTTGGTACGTTGAGCGCGCGCAGCGCGGCACCCGTCACCTTGCTGAATACCGGTGCGGCGACCAGCCCGCCGTAATACTGGCCGTTGTTCGGCTCATCAATCATCACCGCCACAATCAGACGCGGGTTTGATGCCGGCGCAAACCCGATGAATGAGGCGACATAGCGATCGACGTAACGACCGTTCTCCAGTTTGTGTGCCGTGCCGGTCTTGCCCGCCACGCGATAGCCAGCCACCTGCGCCAGCGGTGCTGTTCCACCGGGCTGCGTGACCAGTTCCAGCATGTCACGCAGCGCGCGTGCAGTGCTGTCCGAAAATACTCTTTTACCGTTTGCCGGCGCATCCAGCCTGAGCAACGACACCGGTTTCAACTCGCCATTATTGGTAAACACGGTATAGGCGCGCGCCAGTTGCAGCAGATTCACCGAAATTCCGTGCCCATACGACAAGGTGGCCTGCTCAATCGGCCGCCAGGTATTCGGTGCGCGCAACCTGCCCGGTGCCTCGCCCGGAAAATTGCTGCCGGTCCGGACACCGAAACCACTATCCGACAGGCTCTGCCACAGTGTTTGCGGTTCCAGCGCCAGTGCCATTTTGGCCGAGCCAATATTGCTGGATTTCTGAATGACCTGTGCCACGGTCAGCCGCGCTTCCGAATGCGAGTCGTGAATTTTTCGGCCGCCTATCGTATACACACCATGCTCGGTGTTGATAGCGGTATCCGGGCGCACCTTGCCTTGCTCGATGGCAGTGGCCACGGTGAACGGCTTCATCGTTGAACCCGGCTCAAACAGATCAATGATGGCGCGATTGCGCATCGCCTGACTGCTGATTTTGCCGCGATTGTTGGGGTTGTAAGCGGGATAGTTGGCAAGTGCCAGTACTTCGCCGCTGCGCGCGTCAAGAACCACCACGGCACCCGCCTTGGCACGGTGCTGTCTGATGGCGCTTTCCAGTTCACGGTAGGCGAGGTGTTGCACATTGCTGTTCAGGCTTAACGCGATATCGCTGCCCGGCTTGGGCGCGCGCAAGCTACCGGCATCTTCCACAATGCGCCCATAACGGTCCTTAATAACGCGCTGACTGCCGCGGTTGCCAACCAGCTGCTCCTGGAGGGCAAACTCAAGCCCTTCCTGCCCGTTATCATCCTGCCCGGTAAAACCCAGCGTCTGCGCAGCCACCTCGCCGGTAGGATAGTAACGACGATATTCGCGCTGCAGAGAAATACCCGGGAGATTCAGATTTACCACTTTTTCGGCTTGGTCGGGAGGCAGTTGTCGCTTGAGATAAACGAAATCGCGTGAGGTATCAAACAGACGGAGTTTCAACTCTTTTATGCCGACACCGAGTATCTGCGCCAGTTGTTTTATTTGTTGATTGTCGATAGCCACATCCGCAGGACTTGCCCACACCGATTCCACTGGCGTACTGACTGCCAGGGGAGTGCCGTTACGATCGGTAATCATGCCGCGGTGCGCACTGACCTCGATCACGCGACTGTAACGTGCGTTACCTTTTTCCTGCAGAAAATCGTTGTGTACCACCTGCAAATACGTACCGCGCCCGAGCAGCCCCGCCAGACCGGCCAGCAATACCACAAATAACGCAGTGGCGCGCCATCCGGGTAATTTCGCCGTGATGTCAGGTTGTGCGCTAGCCGCGTAATTCATTTTATTTATCTATGTGGCCGTCAGGCTCTACCCGTATAAATTGAATTTGCCCACTTTTGGGAAACTGCATCTGCAACTGTTGCGTGGCGATTTTCTCCACCCGCGTCAGTGCGGCCCAGGTGCTTTGCTCCAGTTGCAACTGCCCCCACTCCACCTCCATTTGCTGTGCGTGTTCTTTTTGCTTCTGCAACTCAAGGTAAAGTTTGCGTGCCTTGTGTTGCGAAGTGACCACGCTCAATGCACACACCACCACCGCCATCAGCAACAACACGTTCAGCCCGTTACTGCTAGGCCACATTACTGCGCTCCGCTACGCGCATCACCGCGCTACGCGCACGCGGATTGGCTTGTACTTCTGCTTCAATCGCGCGCACGGCCTTGCCGACCAGGTGTAGCCGACCCTGCGGCACTTCGCTGGCGCGGATCGGCACACCACGAGGCAGCTTGTCACCCTCCGCCATGTCACGCATGAAATGCTTCACGATGCGATCTTCCAGCGAGTGAAAGCTGATCACCACCAGACGCCCCCCGGGCTTGAGATGCGTCACACATTTTGGCAACACCCGCGCAAGCTCTTCGAGCTCCCGGTTGAGATAAATCCGTATAGCCTGAAAGGTGCGTGTCGCCGGATTTTGCCCGGCTTCGCGGGTACGTACCGCTTTGCCAGCCAGCTCGACGAGCTGCCGCGTGGTACAGACAGGTTCCGTTGCGCGCGCCGCAACAACCGCCCTTGCAATCTGCTTAGCAAACCGTTCTTCGCCGTAATCACGTAGTACCTCCGCCAGTAAACCTTCATCCACCTCCGCCAGCCACTGTGCTGCAGTCTGTCCATTGCTGGTATCCATACGCATGTCCAGTGGCGCATCAAAGCGAAAGCTGAAGCCGCGTTGCGCATCATCCAATTGTGGCGATGACACACCCAAATCGAGCAGGATGCCGTCCACCTTTACCACCTCCAGCTCGTGCAACACTTCCGTCAACTGCGCAAAGCTGCAATGCACTATCTGAAAGCGTGCATCACGCCATGCTTTGCCTGCCGCTACCGCCGCCGGATCCTTGTCCAGCGCGATTAACCTGCCGCCACTACCCAAACACTCCAATATTTGCGCACTATGTCCGCCGCGCCCGAACGTGCCATCCACGTAGATGCCACCCGGCTTGATGGCCAACGCCTCGACAGCTTCTTGCAACAGAACGGTGGTGTGGGCGAAGCCCTCACTCACAACGAGAAGCCCTCCAGTTCCGGCGGCAACTCACCCTCCATAAATGACAGCGCCGCCTCCTGCTGTGCCTGCCATTTCGCCTCATCCCACAATTCGAATTTATTACCCTGCCCGACCAGCATCACACGCTTGTCCAGCACCGCATAATTGCGCAAAGTCGAAGAAATCAATACTCGTCCGGCACCATCCATCACCACATCCTCGGCATAACCGATCAGACGACGTTGTAATGCACGGATTTTTGGATTGAGCGCGGAAAGTTTGAGCAGCTTGTCGCGAATCGGCTGCCACTCCGGTTGCGGATACAGCAGCAGGCAACCATCGGCATCGGCAGTTAGCACCAACTGACCCGCGCAATGCACGAGCAGCATGTCACGATGCCGCGCCGGTATCGCGAGCCTGCCCTTGCTATCCAGATTGAGTTGCGCAGCGCCTTGAAACATTTCCCAACCCCCCACTATTACCCACTTTTTACCACTTGAACCCACTATATTGAAAAAAACTTAGCAGGTCAAGCGGTAAAACAGGATTTTTCTTTATGCGACAAGGGGTTAGCGCGTGAAGTTAATAAAAATTAAATTCACTTAAAAAGCAATGGATTGCACTAATAACCTAAAGTTGTTTGTAATTGGTGGTCTAGGTATTCAGGCGAATTACTGCCACACAGCGTTTCGGCAACGTGCGCGAGATTGCTAAGAAAAAACTTTAACTGGTAACTACGGGTTTTCAGGGTGCTTTCTATCCGCGAATTGACGCAGAATATCTTTTGATTGGATGCAGCCTATGCGGCCCTGCCAAAGAAGTGAAGCTGGCCGGTAAGCCGGGTTCTGTCGTGGACAGTCATTCCTCTAGGCGTTTCGTTACCTGACGCTCAAGCAACCTACCCGCAGGCGACGCGAGCAACGTCATGGCCTGCCTATTTGGTCTTGCTCCGGATGGGGTTTACCCTGCCACTGATGTTGCCACCAGCGCGGTGAGCTCTTACCTCGCCATTTCACCCTTACCCATCTACTTGCGCAAACGGGCGGTATATTTTCTGTGGCACTTTCCATCGCCTCACGGCGTCCGGTCGTTAACCGGCATCCTGCTCTGCGGAGCCCGGACTTTCCTCCCCGCCCTTGCGGACGCGGCGACTGTCTGGCCAGCTTCGGCGCGAAGTCTAACACGGGTTGGCTAGGCCAGAATATATAGGCTTTTCGGCATATTGTTCTTTCACCCGTGACAGAATATAAAGCGGCTATCACAACAGCTTCGGGAGGGGCATGATGTTACGGTCAATGGGTATGAATGGTTTTTCCGGGCTCGGCATCCAGCCGAAACGCGAACCGCGAGATAGAATCAATCTCGTTGCAGTGGCCGAGGCGCATATATTATGGAAGACACGTTTGGGCCATCATGTTCACGGAAGCATTTGCGAACCCCTGGAATCTGCCCCGGTCGGCCAGGATGGCATTTGTCAATTGGGCAACTGGATCAATGGTGCGGTATTTAAGGCACTTCATGGAAGCGAGGCATACCAACGGCTGCACGATGTACATCAGCAGTTTCACCAGCTGGGCACACTCATTATTGAAAAACTGAAAACCAATGACCGCAGTGGCGCGGAAGATATATTCACGAACGGATACAGCCAATCGCTGCGCCATCTCATTCAATCGCTAGTCGAAATTAACCGGCTGATTTAACTTTGAAGTGCAACTTTCGCAAGGTTATCCGGAGGCGAGCTGCGTTAGCATTCGCACCACTCATACGACCGAGTAAAAAGAACATATACATAGCTCTCTGAGCTGAATGATCATTCTTCAAAAAACACCATACCGGCAATAGACTTTGCAACATCATTACCCTCCGTGCCAAGTGTGGAAGCGCTCCAGTCAGACTAGCATCCACCGTGAGGTATATGCCGACTTTCATTCGCCAGCCACGTATTTGCTAGTTTTCGCCCAAACAAGTCACTGATTAAATGGGCACGCATGGATGTCATGGCAGCCCTTACTCTCCCTTACCCCAGATATCCCGTACTCGTGCGTCCCTCCCGCAGCCCTTGCGATAGAGTGTGTAACGAATCGGATTCTTCCTGTAGTAACCCTGGTGGTATTCCTCGGCCGGATAAAAAACTGCCGCAGCGGCAATTTCGGTATGAATTTCCGGAAACTTGCCGCTGTTCAGGAGCACATCACGGCTGGCCTCTGCAACCTTGCGTTCATTTTCGTTTTGCCAGTAGATGCCGCTCCGGTACTGCGTCCCAATATCACAGAATTGTCTGTCTTTGACCGTCGGATCGATGTGTCTCCAGAAATATTCGACCAGTTGCGGGTAACTCACTTTGGCCGGGTCGTAAGTAATGCGAACTGCCTCGGCATGCCCGGTGCCGCCGGCACTGACCTGCTGGTAGGTTGGATTGACAGTCTTGCCGGCGGTATAACCGGACTCGACGCCAAGTACCCCGGGTAGTTTTTCATAATCCGCCTCCAGGCACCAGAAACAGCCCCCGGCAAAAATTGCGGTGGCAGTGTGCCCCGGTATCGCCTCCGAAGCTGACTCGGCCGCAAAGGTGGTGACATTCATCGCCCCCAGCATGTATGCAACAACCATGGTCAGTTCCAGTTTCGCATTCATGTTCTCGGCTCCGGTAGTTTTTCAGTGTGCGGTACAAATTGTAGTGCCAGCCCATTGTTGCAATAACGCAACCCGGTCGGTTTCGGCCCATCTTCGAAAACGTGACCTTGATGGCCACCGCAGCGGGTACAATGATATTCCGTGCGCGGCCAGATCAGTTTGAAATCAAGTCTGGTTTGCAGCGCGCCGGGCAGATAATCGTAGAAGCTGGGCCAGCCGGTTCCACTCTCGTACTTGGTCACGCTATCAAACAACGGCAAAAAACATGCAGCGCAAATAAAAGTGCCGCCGCGTTTCTCCTGATTGAGCGGACTCGATCCCGCAGGCTCGGTACCTCCCTCGAACAGCACAACATAACGATCTGTCGGCAACAACACTTCCCACTCGGATTTGGATTTTACCGGCGGCACGGTCAGGTTATTTTCTTTTGCGGAAGCTGGGAAAAAACTGCTGACAAGCAATCCCGATGCACCGATTAACAGTTGGCGACGATTCATGATGAACTCCCCCATATATGTACAAAACATACGTGCGACATCATGAATGCCATTAACGTTCAGTAAAAATGCATCCATCAGTCGTAGCCTCCTTACTTTTCAGACCTCGCAATAGCTCCATGGCTCGTTGATGGAACTCCACTTGTGGCCATTGCGCGCCAGCAGTGCCCACACTTCCGGTGGACTGTTGCCACTTGCGGCGGAACCCGGGAACTACGCAACAGGCTCACACCCTCATTGGGCTGGCTGCGCAGGGTAATGGCGTTGTGTTTCAGCCCATCAGCGCGTGCGAACAGCACCAGCAATTGCATCAGGTGGTTGGACACCAGGTCGCGCATTGCGTCATATTCTTCGTAGTACCCATACGATTTCCCGCGCCCAGCGTCTCGGCAGCGGTAAATTTCACGTAGTCAATGTGGTTGCGATTCCACAGCGGCTCGAACATGGTATTGCCGAAGCGGAAAAATAAAATGTTCTGCACCGTCACCTTGCCGAGGTAATAATCGATGCGATATGCCTGTGGCTCTGCGAATATCTTTGCGATCTCCGCGTTGAGGACCTGCAACGATAACGGGTACAGAAGAAGGTGGAGTGGCAAGCTGCAACAACCGGTTGGCACCAACCGGGGCAACGATCCGGTTCAAGCATTCGGCCTGGCCGCCTGATATACCGAAAATCACAACAACGCAAAGCTTGCCTAATTTGCGACGTGTTGCAGAAAATGCCTTCTCTGCGAAAGTGCACTCCTGTTACGGATTACCGCATCGAGATGATGTCAATCCCGTTTGTCCGCAATCAGGAATATGATGCCGCGCTCATCGGGTGTCATGAGAACATCGGGCGTTAGGCCAGCCCCCATTCTCTACGCGCGGCTACCAATTGCTTTACGCTTTGTGACATGCACACTATATACCTGCACGTATGGGCTGCATAAAACTCGCAGACTGTCACCGCACCACAGTATCTGATTACGGGTGAAAATCAACAAAAGTATCAGGGAGTTCGGGCCGCTAGAACATGTTGCCCGATTGCGCAGCTTGTAGAGCAAGTTCGTTTGCTTGAATATGAATATCTTCAACGTCCGCCAGGCTGATGCCCAGCTCTACCCATTCATGGTCATAAATCTTACCGTCGGTATGCTCGGCAATACCAAAGTCTGACACAACTTTTTCCGCCAGCCTGACCAGGTGCACCAGGGGATTACCGGTTACATTTTTCTCGACATACGGCGAGTGATGATAGCCCAGCACCTCGACGATTTCCGGTGGCAAATCCCACTGCATCGCAAGTTGTGCGCCAATAAAACAATGTGTGATATTTAAAGTTTCCAACTCGATATCCAATATGGGGCGACCATGCTGCAAGCGCAGTTGCTGATGCAACTCATCGCTTGCTACAGGATTAATATGGTGCAGTACAACGAAGCCGATATCATGCAAGAGTCCTGCCAAGAAAATCTGATCGTCTCCAGGGCGCAGGTTTCTTGGCATGGCTTTGGCAATTATGTGCATGACCATGGCAATAGTCATGCTATGCAGCCATAAGTCCTGCAGATTGAAATATTTAGCCGGTGCCAACTTAACAAGGTTCGACATTGATGCAATGCCGATAGCAACCGATTTGACACGGTTCATACCAAGCAACAGAACGGCATCCTGCACCGAGCTTACCTTGCTCGAAACGCCCATCATGGGCGAGTTGGCCATGCCGATTATCTTTGCGTAAATTTGTGGATCTTGTCCAATTAATTTGAGTAATTGAACCTCACCCTCGTCGGTGTCGAGCGGCAACGCCAGTAATTTCTGCGCAATCGCCGGCATGGCCGGCAATGAATCGATATTGGCAATGGCACGTTTGAGCCCGATGCGTGCGCTTTCGTCAATCATCAGCATTTCCTTATGGATTATCGTTTTTTTCAGCGTTCATTTCCCGCCAGCCACGCACTATACGAAAGATTGACGGAATTAGCGAAGGGGAATTTTACTCCGCGCGCGTAGGCGGCTTGGCGAGTTTACGCTGCAATGTGCGACGATGCATATTGAGCGCGCGTGCTGTGGCCGAAATGTTGTCATCATGTTCGTGCAATACGCGCTGAATATGCTCCCATTCCAGTGTTTCGATTTGCGTCGGCTGCGCCTTGATCGGCGTGTCACTATTGGCGGCATGACTGAAAGCCGCAACGATCTCATCCGCATTGGCTGGTTTGGAAAGATATTGTGTTGCCCCCAGTTTGATGGCCTCAACCGCAGTGGCAATGCTGGCATAGCCGGTCAGCACCACGATGCGTGTATTTGGATCAAGTTCGTGCAGTACCTTGACCAGAACCAGCCCCGGCGCCCCACCCATTTTCAGATCGACTACCGCAAATTCCGGTGGGTTAGCCTCAGCCAGCGGGATAGCCTGCTCGACGCTGTGCGCCACGCAAACGCAGAAACCGCGATTCTCCAAGGCGGCACTCAACACCCTGCAGAAGGTTTCGTCGTCATCCACCAGCAGCAACGAAGCCATTTCTTCACAGGGTTGTGTCATGCCTGCACTCCGCCTATCGGCAAAATAAGTTCGGTTGTCGCACCACCCGTATCGCGATTGAATAGTCGCACCGAACCGCCCATGCGCTCGACAGTGGCATTGGCGAGAAACAGTCCCAGCCCGCGCCCTTCCTTTTTGGTGGTAAAGAATGCCGACCCGGCTTTGAGTTCCACCTCTTCACTCAGTCCGTCGCCCTGGTCGTGAATTTCCAGAATGAAACTGACAGCATTCCAGTATGCGTAAATCTCAATGGCTTGCGGTGCAGCGTCTGCCGCATTATTGAGCAAATTCATCAGTGCGGCGCGCAGCGTGGCATCTACATTGATAAGCGGCGCGGGTGGAGTATCGTCATTGTGGTACCGGTATTGCGCGGTGGGGCGCAGCAACTGCCACTCGCTTAGCACCTCGGTTACCAGGTGATCGGCCGGCTGCAACGAAGCAGCCACACTGCCTTGGGCATTGGCCAGAATCTTGTCGAGAATGCGCTTGCAACCACGCACTTGTTCATCAAGTATGACCAACGCGTCATGCCAGGGGGGGCGGGTTTCTACATCGCGGCGTAACTCGCCAATGACCACCGCTATGGTAGACAGCGGCGTGCCCAGTTCGTGTGCTGCGCCGGCTGCCTGCGTGCCGAGTGCCACGATGCGTTCATTGCGCAGGATTTCCTCGCGTACGCGCACCAGCATCTCGTCACGCTGCCGCACCGCCTGTGCCATCTTCACCACGAAATAAGCCACCACCACCGCACTGATGACGAACCCCAGCCACATGCCAATTACATGTGCATTGAATGCGCTGTCACCATCATCATGATGGTTGTGCGGCAGCGGAATGTAATAGAACATCAGTACGCTGTAGCAAACGGCGGTAATCACCGCCATGCCCCATGTGTAGCGACCCGGCAGCGTTGCGGCGGCAATTACCAGCGGCAGCAGGTAGAGTGAAACGAATGGATTGGTCGAGCCTCCGCCGTAGTAAAGCAGGGCACTGAGCGCCAGCACATCCACACACAACTGGGCAAATAATTCCAAGTTGGAAACCGGTTTGCTGCTGCGTAACCGCAATAGAGTAAACAAATTGACCGCAGCAAGCGCTGCGATGGTCAGCAGCATCGGCGGCCAGTCCAGTTCCAGTTCCAGAATCTCCCTGGCCGCCGCAAGAGTCAGAAGCTGTGCCGCAACCGCCAGACTACGCAAGGCCGCCAGGCGGCGCAACTGCCCATGTCCGGGCAGGGAGGAAAGTATCGTGCTATTCATGTGGTTATTGTAAGCGCAGAGATGCGCGGTTGGGTGCGGCATTATGCCGCATTCCAAAATTGTTTCCGGTGGCCAACAATTCGTCCCAGCATAAGCTTGTTAGCAATATTGAACTCTAATTGTCCATCAGGCTCAATATGATGTAACTTATCAGGGCATGTTTTCCTTGTGGCTGGCCAACGGCCGGATACATATAATTCGCAACATCCATTTCACTTCAAGGAGGAACTTAATCATGACTAATTTCTTGTATCGGTTTGCCGGGCTATTGACGGTTCTGCTGTTGAGCACAGGTGTTTATGCAGAGGATATTCAGGTTGACGGAGCGTGGACACGCGCCACCACCGTTGGCCGTGACTCGGCCAGCGTGTTCATGTTCATAACCAGCAAACAGGACGCCACTTTGACTGGCGCATCCAGCACTGCCTCCAGGGCCGTGGAGTTACGCACCATGGAGCATAAGGGCAGCATGATGAAGACGCTTGTCCTCGAAAAAATCGAATTACCGGCCAACAAGCGGATGGACATGACCAGCATCCACGGCTATCACTTGACGTTGACGGGCTTGAATGCCCCACTCAAGGCCGGTGAAGTCGTGCCACTGACGCTAAATATCAAAACTGCAGATGGAAAAAGTACCATGATCGAAGTACAAGCTGAGATCAAACCGCCCAGAAAATAGCAAGAGATAACGCCGTAAATGCTGCGCAACGAGTGTTATTACGGCAAGATATCGCGTGCCTTCACGCTGGGGCAAGATGTGAATGAGGCTACCGCGCAGATAAAATACAATAACGGCGTGCCGGAATTGATACTGCCCAAGAAATCAGTAGTGGCATTCAGAAAACTGGCCGTTCAGTAAGTACAAACTTCACGGCAAACGGGCGGCTTAATGCCGCCCGTTTTGTTTTATGTTGTACAATCCGCGCCAGATTCTCCGAGGAAAAATCATGTCCCTTACTCCTTCTGCTGCGGATAAAAAAGCGCGCACGCTGTCCGAGGCGATGCCCTATATCCAGCGCTTTTTTGACAAAACTATCGTAGTGAAATATGGCGGCAACGCCATGACGGAACCCGCATTGCAGGAGAGCTTCGCGCGCGACGTGGTGCTGCTCAAACTGGTGGGAATGAACCCGGTGATCGTGCATGGCGGTGGCCCACAAATCAACAATCTGCTCAAACGCGTCGGCAAACAGGGCGAATTTATTCAGGGGATGCGCGTCACCGATGAAGAGACCATGGATGTGGTCGAGATGGTGCTGGGTAAAATAAACAAGGACATCGTCAATCTGATCAACAAGCACGGCGGCAAAGCGGTTGGACTGACCGGGCAGGACGGTGCATTCATCCGCGCCGAAAAGATGATGTTGGAGAGCAAGGACGAGCCCGGTAAGATGCTCGACATTGGGCAGGTGGGCGAGATTACCAAGATCGACCCGGCCATCATCACTTTCCTCGATTCCGGTGATTTCATTCCGGTCATCGCACCGATCGGCGTCGCGCCGGACGGCGAGACGCTGAACATTAACGCCGACTTGGTGGCGGGCAAGCTGGCTGAAGTGCTCAAGGCCGAGAAACTGGTGCTGTTGACCAATACACCGGGCGTGCTGGACAAGGACGGCAACCTGCTTTCCGGCCTGACCCCGAAGAACATCGATGACCTGGTTGCGGATGGCACGTTGTCCGGCGGCATGCTTCCAAAAATTGGCTCCGCGCTGGACGCGGCACGCAGCGGCGTAAAATCGGTACACATCATCGACGGCCGCGTGGAGCATGCACTGCTGCTGGAAATCCTGACCGACGAAGGCGTGGGTACGCTGATCAAGAGCAAATGATGAGTGCACGGGTCTGGATATTCGATCTTGACAACACGCTGCACAATGCAACGCCACATATTTTTCCACACATCAACCGCAGCATGACTGCCTATCTGCAGCAGCATCTGCAACTGGATGAAGCGACGGCGAGTGCATTGCGCGTCCATTACTGGCAACGTTACGGCGCAACCTTGAGCGGCATGATGAAACATCACGCCACCGATCCGGAACATTTTTTGTGGCACACGCATCAGTTTCCGCAATTGCCCCAGATGGTGTTGCGCGAGCCGCGCCTGCGTCATGCGCTCAAGCGTCTGCCGGGCAGAAAAGTGATCTTTTCAAATGCACCACAGCACTACGCACAAGCGGTGCTGAAACTGTTGCGTGTGGAAGATTTGTTCGATGATGTGATGGCGGTGGAACAGACATGCTTTTGCCCCAAGCCGGATCGTTTCGGCTTCATGCGCCTGCTGCGGCGGCAACATATCAGAGCAAATCAGTGCATCATGGTCGAGGATAGTCTGGAAAACCTGTACGCGGCAAAGCGGCTCGGAATGCGTACGGTGTGGGTAAATACAGGCCGGAAGAATGCACCGTGCGTGGACGTAAAGATTCGCGATGTGATGCAGTTGCCGGATACGCTGCATCGTTTGAATTAAAGAGGGGATCATGGCAAGCAAACCGGGCGAGAGAAAACTGCAAATCCTGCAAACCGTGGCACAGATGTTGGAACAGCCCAAAGGAGAGAAAATCACCACGGCTGCGCTGGCGGCAAAGCTGGAGCTTTCAGAAGCCGCGCTGTACCGTCATTTTGCCAGCAAGGCACAGATGTTCGAAGGGCTGATCGAGTTCATTGAGCAGACCGTGTTCGGCCTGATCAACAAGATCACTCAGGAAGAGAAAAGCGGTTTGCAGCAAGTCGAGGCGGTTATGGCGATGCTGCTCAACTTCGCGCAAAAGAATTGCGGCATGACCCGCGTGCTGATCGGCGACGCGCTGGTGAACGAGGACGAACGGTTGCAGCAGCGCATCAACCAGCTGCTGGATCGCATCGAGGCAACGCTCAAACAATCGTTGCGCATGGCCGTCACGCAAGGCGAGATAAGCGCAACTACAGAAGTGGGTGCGCACGCCAATCTGTTGCTGTGCTATGTAATCGGTCGCTGGCAGCAGTTTGCCAAGAGTGGTTTTGCGCGCGATCCGGTAGCGCAGTGGCCGGCGCAGTGGCCGCTGCTGTCCCGGCGGTAAATTTGACGTTAAACTGAAACCAGTCTCGATAAAGAGGGGATGGCTCATGCTGCAAACCAGACAAATTCAGCAAGCGCTTGACCGCGTCATTTCCGCCGCCAGTAAACCAAGCAAGATCATCCTGTTTGGTTCTTACGCGCGCGGCGATGCGGGTGAACATTCCGACCTCGACATCATGGTCGTGGAACCCGTGGTTGCGGATCGCGCGCAGGAAATGCTGCGCTTGCAGGAAGCCATCGGCAGGATAGGCGTGGACGTGGACGTGCTGGTTTACTCCAACGCCGAGTTCGAGCAACGCAGGAATTGGTGCTCCACCCCGGTTTACTGGGCGCTGCGCGAAGGCAAGGTGGCATATGAACATCGCCAATGAAGAAGCGGCGATGCTGTACCGCATTGCCTCGCAGGACAGGCGCGCCTTTCAGAATCTCAATGCCGATGCGGAAATGGATTTGCGCATTGTCTGCTTCCATGCGCAGCAAGCAGTCGAAAAGCTGTTGAAGGCGGCGCTGGTCAAACGTCGCGTCATTTTTTCGCGCACACACAATCTTGCCCATCTGGCTGAAATGCTGACGCAGGCGGAAGTGCCCTTCCGCTGCCAGCCGATGTCCTGTCACGCCTGAACCCTTATGCCGTCATTTTTCGTTACGATGATCTGGATATTCCGTTGATAAGCAGGAATGAAGTCAGGCAAATGGTTGATTCTGTTTTTGCTTGGGCGGAGCACGAATTGCAGCAACCATGACCAACATTTCCCAGAACAGGCACGCACGCCCAGATGGCGCAATGTCCGCAACAGTGGGCCATTTTTTCGCGCAAATGAGTGGGAGAAAACAATTCTACTACCCCTTTTGGCCGATTTCTTCGAGGCCAGTCTCATGTTATCAAAAACAACTTGAACCTGACCCCTTTTTCCTTTCTTTAGCTCATGTTAGGCCACGCCAGTTTTGCCTATACGGCGGGCTTCTTTTCCTCCTCCGTGCGGACATCGTGCCTGAAGCGGCAAATTGATTCGATAAGAGCTACCGCATGCTCGACATCGGGCGGTAGTGTTTTGGCGAGAAGCTTCAAGGCTTCTTCATGGATTGCCAATAGGGCTTGAGATTCTAGGGAAGGGGCACTGATATCGCTCATTTGTTGCCTCTGTAGTAATAATAATTTGGGGATGGATGATCTTAACTTCTTATTGGTTTTGTGGAACGACCCGAAGCACTGAGCCATTTCGATCGGTGTAGCAGAGCATGGTGATTGGTGTATTCCCGGTAGTGGCGTCCGATGCCTTGATGTAGTAGAGATACCCGCTGTCTGTCTTGTCGATAGTTTCAGTATCTCTATTAGAATTAAAAAATCTCGACGTTACGCCGAATTTCAAAGTACCTGGGTCAGAAATTCTCCTCACAGCGTTTTCGCAGTTGCGAACCAGTGGGTCTTTCCATGCTCTTTCGGCCGCGTACCTTATGTCCCCCTCTATGGCCCGCTCTTTCTCGCGCTTTTCATGCTGGTTCTTGGCAAAGAGAGATAGGGCGATTGCGCCAACTACGATCACCATAAAAATGATTTTGATGGCATTTATCACTATCGGTCTCCTAGAAGAAAGTGGCCTAACGTAATCGAGTAGGAGGCAGGGTCACCCCTGCTCAAGTTATATTTGCTTACCGCCTTACGTGGACTGGATTAAACGCTTTATTCTATTTCATGGCAAGCATCATGAGTGTGGTCACGTAATTTGATGTCCTAATTTTCACTTTCGGTGATGGGCGTTTCGGGTTGCCTGATGACAGAGAAACGCCGCCAGCCTTGCGAGCTTGCGGCGTTTTTCATTGGTGGTTGCTATCAGTCAGAACGGCGGATCATCGGTTGACGAAATGGATAAAGGGGACGCTTCCCTTTTACGCCACCAATAGACAACAAAGGGAAGCGTCCCCTTTTTCTACTGTTTCATTGTGGCAAGTTGGATATGAGCTTAGGCTAAAGAAAATTCACAGTGAATATGCCGAAGAACCGAAATTATTGACCATCCTGTCGGTCGCGACCCGCGATGACGTATACGCAGAGCCTGCCGCTAGTGTGTCTGCAGTGCGGCGGCGAGATGAAGATCATCGCCTTCATCAATGAAGCGGTGGTGATCCGCGAGATTCTCAACCATCTGGGCGAGCCGACTTCGCCGCCCATGCTCAAGCCAGCAAGGGGGCCGCCGCTGTGGGAGATGGCTGGCATCGAGCCGGACGAGAGTGATCCGCAGGCGCAACCGGCTCCGGATTTCGAGTTTGATCAAAGCGTGGCATGGTAGGCAAGACGAGTCACTTCTCCTCCCTCGCCAGAGGACATTCGTGCCTGTGACGAGGTGAGCGGTAATTTCCTGACACGCAGGTGATTCCAGATACGCTCATCGGGATAAACGGGACGGGTTTTCAGATTCTTAGACACAAATTCCAGGATTGACTACGGCTGAAAAGCACGGGATACTTCATAAAGTGGCGTTGAATTTCCTATCCTTTATCCTTTCCTTAGAACAAAGTTCTTTTACTAAGATTCAAAATCCTTCGTTCAGACTCATTTCTGTATTGAAATATACTGCAACACTTTCAAGGCGATAAAAATGCTCTATAGAAAACTATTTGCAACTGTAATATTGGCTTTAGTTAGTACAGAAGCGATGTCGGAGTGGGTGATGATTGCCAGTAATAAGAAAAGAACTACTTATTATGACGATAGCAGAATTCGCACGCTTAACAACACGGTAAAGATGTGGATTTTGACAGACTATAAAATCACTCAAGAAAGAAATGGGTTCAGATATAAATCCACGGAAACTTTTGATGAATTTGATTGTGCAAATATTCGTAGGAGGGCTTTGTACGTTAAGGCATATAGTCAAAATATGAAAAATGGAGAAGATGTTGGAGAGGAATATCCAGAAGATAATAAATGGCTCAAACTTTTTCCTAATAGCTTCGGTGAAGTCACGTGGAAAATAGCTTGCAGTAGGAAATAATCGAAGATGAAGGATAGGAAATTCAAGTGCGACACGAGGTCGCTTGTAGAAGTTGTTCTCACTATAAAGGAGGGAACCGCCCGTGTCACCGGGTGAATTTAGGAATTAAAGGGGCCAGGGTCGAATTAATGGGAAGCCAAAGGGGCCAGGCTCAAGTTGTTTTCATATGAGTGAACGATAAGATGCCAGTCTCGAATTGATTTCTAAAACAAACAGCAGATGGAGGATGAGATGAAAGCTCAACCCGCATTCTTTGAAGAACATCAGATTCGCCGCGTGTATGACAAGGCGACAGAGACTTGGTTTTTTTCGGTGATAGACATCGTGCAGGTGCTGACGCAGCAGCCGGATTATCAGACGGCGCGCAAATACTGGAACAAGCTGAAAGAACGGCTGGGCAAGGAAGGCAGTGAGTCGGTGACAAATTGTCACCGACTGAAATTAACTGCTGCCGACGGCAGAAAATTTTCTGCCACCTAACAAACACAAAGGAATAGAGAAAAAATGATCCTGATACTGAGTTCCAACATCAGCGAGCAAATGCCGGAATACCAGCAGTTGCTGGCGCATCTGGCGACGCTGCAAGGCATCCAGACGCGCGTGCATACCGAGCTTGGCAGCGAAAAGACACTTACGGAAATTTATCTGATCGGCAACACCAAGGCGCTGGATATTGAGGATATGCAGAACCTGCCGTGCGTCGAACGCGTGGTGCGCGTGTCCGAGGAGTACCGCATCCTCGGGCGGCACAAGGACGAGCAGCGTCCCACGCATTTTGACTACAACGGCGTGCGCTTCGGCCAGGATACCTTGCACGTGTTTGCCGGCTTGTGCGCGGTGGACAATCGCGAGCATGTCGAAATCATGATGAAAGCAGTGGCTGATAATGGCCAGGTGTGCACACGCATGGGGGCTTACAAGCCGCGCACCAGTCCGTACGCGTTCCAGGGGCACGGCAAGAACTGTTTGCCATATGTGTTCGAGCTGGCGGGCCAATACGGCATCAAGGTGATCGCGATGGAGATCACCCACGAATCGCACCTGAACGAAATCAGGGAAGTACTGCATCAGACCGGCAACCCGACCGGTGTGATGCTGCAAATCGGTACGCGCAACACGCAGAATTTCGAACTGCTGAAAATAGTTGGGCGGCAAAAGGAAATGCCGGTGCTGCTCAAGCGCGGCTTCGGCATCACGCTGGACGAGTCGCTGAATGCGGCGGAATATCTGGCCTCCGAGGGCAACCGCAACGTAGTGTTCGGTCTGCGCGGCATGAAGACCAACATGGGCGACCCGCACCGCAATCTGGTGGATTTTGCGCATGTGCCGGTGGTGAAGCGGCTGACGCGCATGCCGGTGTGCATCGACCCATCGCACTCGGTCGGTTCGCGGCAGGTATCGCCCGATGGCATACTCGATATGATGCATGTTACGGCACAAGGTGTGCTGGCCGGTGCCAACATGGTGCTGGTGGACTTCCATCCCGCGCCGCCCAAGGCGCTGGTGGATGGCCCGCAAGCTTTGCTACTGAAGGAGTTGCCGTATTTTCTGGAAGATGTACAAATTGCCCGCGAGGCGTATCTCGGGCGCGTCGCATTACGGCAACGCTATCAGGACACATAAATCTCCGGGTCTATATACCGCTGTTGACTAAACAAGGTTTTCGTTACTACTATGCTATCGGCAAGGCTCTGAATCGTTAACTTCACTACTATGGAGGCATGCATCATGGCACAACAAAAAGCAAAACCACTCACAAAAAAGGCATCTTCTGCCGGACTAGGCAGCGTAGCTGACGTTAAGCCAAAAGCCACTAAAGTGACGACGACTGCCGTTGCCAAGAAGGCTTCCATAAAAAAGAGCACAACTCCGACAACCAAAAAGACCGCTGCACCCATCCCAAAAAAGGAGGCTCCGACGAAGAAAGCGGCGACGACAATTAATTCCGAGCTAGCCACAAAGAAAACGGCAACAAAACCGACACCCGAAGAACGCTATCGCATGGTGCAAACCGCAGCTTATTTTATTGCGGAACGCACCGGATTTGGCGGCAGCGCACTCGAACACTGGGCGGCTGCCGAGCGGGAGATTGCCGGCAAACTGGGTTAATAGCCGGACAGGAAAGCTTCAGTTCAACCGCCCCTTTGCCTCATTGTCTCCGGCGTTGCCTGTGCCCGTTTGCCGGCACGGCCGGGTGCAATATGTTCATTGTTTTTCCAGACAGGCAAAGTAAACGGCTGCATCAGGCTGGGTACGGTTGCGCTGCGCCTGCCAGATCATTTCGCCGAGACATTCCATCATGCGATGCTGCGCCTCATGTTCCGATTCGAACTGCCGGGTCAGACGCACGAAATGTGCACGTATTCCCGCCGGCTGGTTAATTGAGATTTGTTCTTCGATGGCAAGGTGCATCATCAGATGCAAAAATGGGTTGGTTGTGCCATGCTCGGGCAGATAATCATTGTCGCGGTACGTATCCTGATTTTCGAACACTGCATGGAATTCCGGATGACGGGCGACAAGCTGCGCGGTGAGATCTTCCAGTGGTGTCAGCAATTCCCCGGCTCTGCGCTTACGCCAGGATTCGAACAAAAAATTCCGCGCTTCGTCGCGCGACGGATCGAATAGCATCAGAGCTCTTTATTTTGGTACTCGCATAAATCGTTGATAAGACAAATACTACATTTTGGTTTGCGCGCCTGGCAAACATAACGGCCGTGCAGAATAAGCCAATGGTGCGCATTGTGCCTGAACTCTTCCGGCACGACTTTGAGCAACTTGTTTTCCACCTCCAGCACTGTTGCGCCGGGCGCCAGCCCGGTCCGGTTGGCCACGCGGAACACATGGGTATCCACCGCGATAGTGGGCTGTCCGAAAGCAGTGTTGAGAATTACGTTGGCAGTCTTGCGACCCACACCGGGCAAAGCCTCCAGCGCTTCACGGGTCTGCGGCACAATGCCACCGTGCTGCTCCACCAGCATGCGGCAGGTTTGCATCAGATGTCTGGCTTTGGTTTGATAGAGGCCGATGCGCTGGATGAATTCGCGCAACCCGTCTTCGCCGAGTGCGAGTATGGCTTGCGGAGTGCTGGCCACCGGAAACAATTGCCGCGTGGCGGCATTGACGCTGACGTCAGTTGCCTGCGCCGAAAGCAGCACCGCAACCAGCAGTTCAAACGGGGTGCGGTATTCCAGCTCGGTAGCGGGATGCAAGTTGGCTGCTTGCAGACGAAGGAAAATGGCGCACCGCTTATTTGCGTTCATTTTCTGAGAGGTGCTAGCGAGCGGTTGAACAGCCGCTTTCTATGGGAACGATAATCATATTTGCACCGCGCACCTTGCGCGCGGCACGCAGGTCCAGCCAGTTTCTAATTGCGATCAGCAGGCCGAGGGTGATGAATGCACCAGGCGGGAGTATCGCAAGCAGGAAACCATGATAATCGGGTATCACGGTGATGACCCACGGTTTTGCGGCCTCACCAAACACCATATCAATACCGGACAACAAGGTACCGTGCCCGAAAATTTCGCGAATACCCCCCAGCACAACCAGCACCGACGTCAACCCCAGCCCCATTGCAATACCGTCCATTGCCGAAACAAGGACGCCATTTTTGGAGGCAAATGACTCGGCGCGCGCCAGTATGATGCAGTTGGTGACAATGAGCGGGATGAAGATACCCAGTACCAAATACAGGGAATAAAGGTAGGCATTCATTAACAGTTGTACGACGGTAACCAGCACGGCAATTAGCAGCACATAAATTGGAATACGCACTTCATTGGAAATGAATTCACGTATCGCGGCCACTGCGCTGTTCGACAAAGTCATCACCAGCGTGGTGGCCAAACCCAGGCTGAGCGCATTCACCACCGAACTGCTGATCGCCAGCAACGGGCACAGGCCAAGCAGTTGCACGACGCCGGCATTCTGTTTCCACAGGCCGTTGTAAAAAATATCCCTGAATTCTTGAATGGTCATTTATTCTTCTCCTCAGCCGCTTCCTGCTCTTCCCTTTTGAACCTGCCCGGAGCAGGCTCTTCAGAGGGTGAGGCAGGACCGGCGACAAACAATTCATCGCGATGCTGCGTGTAATACTGCAAAGCCTTGTGCACCGCCTTCACAATCGCACGCGGCGTAATGGTGGCTCCAGCCATGTAGTCGAATGTGCCGCCGTCCTTCTTGACTTTCCATTCACCTGCTTTGCGGTTTTCCAGCGAAGCACCGTTGAAACCGGCAATCCAATTACTCCTGGCGATATCGATGTAATCGCCCAATCCCGGCGTTTCCTGATGCGACACTACGCGCACGCCGCTGATGCTGCCGTCACGATGAACAGCGATAATCAGGTAGATTTTGCCGCCATAACCGTCCGGTGCGATGGCTTGCAGTACCGCGATAGACGGCTGGTTATTCAGATAGCCAAGATAGGCAACAGCGGTTTCATCGTAGCCCAGCAATTTATCCGCCGCCAGTGACACAGTATCTTTCATGATGTCATTGTCATAAGTCGTGATCGGTACGATTTGTGCGATCCGTTTCAGCTTTTCATTTTCCACACTGCGCGCAATGGTGTCACGGGTCAGCCCGTAAGTCCAAGCCAGCAGCGCCGTGCTAGCCACTGCAAACAACAGCAGATTTGATGCCGTATACAAGGAAGCCTTTGCCATGGTGCGTCTCATGGCCGCTTCTCCTTTTTACCGAACACGCGTGGTTGGGTGTACAGCACAATCAGCGGCACGCAGATATTCATCAGTAGCGTGGCAAACGCCACGCCGTCCGGGAAATTGCCGAAAACACGGATCAGATAGGTGAGTAATCCCGCACCTACTGCATAGATCAGCTTGCCTTTATACGTGGTGGGGCTGGTCACCGGATCGGTGAAAATGAAGAATGCTCCCAGCAGCGCCGCGCCGGAAAACCAGTGAAACAGCGGCGCGACATAATGCGCCGGATCGGCCAGATGGAAAATTCCGGCTATCGCAAACAGGGTGGCAAGATAAAAGACCGGGACGTGCCAGCTGATGACACGTGTGGCAATCAGGTAGAGCCCGCCAAACAGAAAACCCAGCGACACCATTTCGCTGCCATGCCCTGCCAGACGGCCATAGATGGGCAATTCAAGAATTTGCTTGACCGGTTCATCGAGATGCAGATGGGTTTTCAGCGTATCAAGCGGCGTTGCCATGGTTATGGCATCCAGCGTCACCTCCGGTGGCAGCACACCGAGAAACATGTATTTCAGTTGCTCAATAAAACCCAGCTCGACGGCTCCCAGGCCTTGCGGGCTGAGCCATTGTGTCATCTGTACCGGGAACGAAATGATCAGTACGGCAAAGCCGACCATCGCCGGACTGAACGGATTGTTGCCCAGTCCACCATACAGATGTTTGACAATGGCGATACTGAATGCCGTACCGACCACGATCAGCCACCACGGCGCCAGCGGCGGAATGGACAGGGCGAGCAGCCAGCCGGTGACCAGCGCGCTGTTGTCCTTTAGAAACGGTGCGATTGGACGGTTGCGCAACTTGAGCATCAGCGCTTCGACACCGAGTGCGGTAAGGCTGGCCAGCGTAATCGAAACCAGGATCGCCGGACCGAAATACCAGACATACAGCGCAATGCCGGGAATCAGCCCCAGCAGCACCTTGAGCATGATCCGGGAAACAGTATCCGGTTTGCTGATGAAAGGGGAAAAAAATGCGCCCATATTATTCCTTGGTATGCTCGACTGCCGATTTCGCCAGCTCGCGGAGGTTCTCCCGTCGCGCCTCGATCTCGGTAATTTCCGCCTGTTGCTGCGGAGTGAGGTTATCCGTATTTTTTGGTGCGGCGGCGGTGGACTGTTCCCTGGCGTGATCAATTGCCGCCTGGATTTCCGGCTGCGGTGCTGCAGCCGCTTGTGACTGTTGTCGGATAGCCTGTTCCTTGGCAGCCAGCTTTTCGGCTTTTTCCTGCTTCTCGCGTTCGATGCGATATTCACGGAATTCATGGCGTTCACGCGCATGATTGGCGGCTTTATTATCCTGCTCGCGCGAGCGGATTTCGCTCTTGGCAAACTGGAAATACTGTACCAGCGGAATATGACTGGGGCAGACATAGCTGCACGCGCCGCATTCGATGCAATCGAACAGGCTGAATTCCTGCGCTTTGCCAAAATCCCTGGATTGTGAGAACCAGTACAAATCCATCGGCTGCAAATTCACCGGGCATACCTGCGCGCAACGTGTGCAACGGATGCAGGGTAATATCTGCGGTGCGGGCGGAAACAGTTTTTCCGAGGCGGCAATGATACAGTTGCCGGCCTTGGTCAGCGGGACGGCGGTCGAAGCCAGTTCCATCCCCATCATCGGGCCGCCCAGGACGTAATGGTTGGTATCCGGCAATGCCCCGCCCAGTGCAATCAGATCATCAATCGGTGTGCCAAGCAGCACTTCGAAATTTTGTGCTTGGCGCACGTTGCCGGTGATCGTGACGATACGCGATAGTAACGGTTCACCATGTGCAAGGGCGCGGTATATGCTGTAAGTGGTGGCGACGTTGAAGCATTGCACACCGATGTCCGGAGGCAGCTTGCCGGACGGCACCTCCAGCCCGGTGAGTATGCGGATCAACTGCTTCGCACTACCGCTCGGATAAATTGTCGGAATGGAGACCACTTCAAACGGCAGGCCGCTCTCGGTCACCGCCTGTTGCAATGCGGCAATCGCCTGCGGTTTGTTGTCCTCAATGCCGATCAACACCTGCCCGGCTTCGAGAATGATGCGCAGCATTTCCGCGCCCTGCACGATTTCTGCGGCGCGCTCGCGCATCAGCATGTCATCACAAGTAATATAGGGCTCGCACTCCGCACCGTTCAGGATTAGCGTGCAGATATTTTTGTTCGGGTGATTCCTGAGCGGACGCAGCTTGAGATCGCAGGGAAACACGGCACCGCCCAGCCCCACCACACCGGACATGCGCAGGTATTGGCGCAGCTCGCCGGGGTCCATGTTGCGATAATCAACCGCCGCATGAGGGAACCATTCCTCCTTGCCATCCGGGATCAGTGTTGCGCACAAATCCGACATACCGGATGGATGAGCAACAGGCTGCATATCGATGGCGGCAATGACGCCCGACGTCGGCGCATGCACCGCGCTCGAAACAAATCCGTCCGGCGTGCCGATAAGCTGGCCTTTCAGCACATAATCGCCGGCGTTCACCACTGATCTGGCCTGTTCGCCGGCATGCTGGCGGAACGGGATGATCAATCTGGAAGGCAGCGGCGCGCGCGCAATGCCGGATTGCGTGGACTGAATCTTGTTGCCGGGCGGATGGATGCCGCCGTGAAATTTATGAAGCATTCTCATTTTTCTGTCGTCAGCGCATATATTGGATATTTACGCTTCCATGTAGTGATTTTTTCTTCGACCGGCACCATGCTGATGCAATCCACCGGGCAAGGTGCAACACACAATTCACAGCCGGTACACTCGACAGCGACTATGGTATGCATCTGCTTCGCCGCGCCGGCGATGGCATCCACCGGGCATGCCTGGAGACACAATGTGCAGCCAATGCAGGTGGTTTCGTCAATAAAGGCAACCGCTTTCGGTTTGATGACAGTGTCACCGCCGAACGGTTTAAACTCCACTCCGAGTAAATCAGCGAGCTTTTGTATACCCTCTTCACCACCGGGCGGGCACAGATTGATGTCAGCCTCGCCATCTGCAATCGCTGCGGCGTAAGGTCGGCAACCGGGATAGCCGCACTGACCACACTGTGTCTGTGGCAGGATGGCATCGATCTTGTCTACCAGCGGATTGCCTTCCACGCGGAACTTGATCGCGGAATAGCCCAGCACCGCGCCGAGTACGATGGCGATGACCGCCATCACAAGCAATGCACTCAGCATTATTTAATAAACCCGGAAAATCCCATGAAGGACAGGCTCATCAGCCCCGCCGTGATCATGGCGATCGCGGAGCCCTTGAAGATTGCCGGCACATCAGCGCCTTCCATACGCTCGCGTATTCCGGCGAACAGCACCATCACCAGCGTAAAGCCCAGCGCGCCGCCCAGGCCGAAGAAAATAGATTCCATGAAATTGTGTTTTGCCTGCACGTTGAGTAGCGGAATACCCAGCACCGCACAGTTGGTGGTAATCAGCGGCAAATAAATACCCAGCACCTGATGCAGTACCGGGCTGGTTTTCTGGATCACCATTTCGGTAAACTGCACGATACCCGCAATTACCACAATGAATGACAAAGTGATCAGATAAGAAAGCTCCGGTCCCAATAGATACTGATTGATGAGGTAGCTGGCACCGGAGGCCACGGTTAGCACAAAGGTGGTAGCCGCGCCCATACCCAGCGAGGTCTCCAGTTTTTTGGAAACCCCCATGAACGGGCAAAGCCCGAGAATCTTGACCATCACGATGTTGTTCACAAACACCGCGCCAACCAAGATAAGCAGATATTCAGTCATTTACGCACCTTTGAAATCAGGCGTAGATTATCCCTTGATTCATACACCGCTTCAACTGGATGTTTCAGGTTAAAAGCGTAAAAATACAATCTGGTGCCGCTTGTCGGATTCGAACTGACGACCTACCGCTTACAAGGCGGTTGCTCTACCAACTGAGCTAAAGCGGCAAAATCATGATGCAAAAATTCACTTCAGGAAGGCTTGGTAGGTCGTGCCAGATTCGAACTGGCGACCAACGGATTAAAAGTCCGCTGCTCTACCGGCTGAGCTAACGACCCCTTCGCAAAAGAGCGCGAATTATACGGAATTGACACCTGCTGTCAACGCGAAATGCCGCCTGCGACAAGGCTTGCATGGCTATGCCGCGCGATACCTGGTCGGATCATCAATATTGGCGGCGACAAACCCGGCACGGCGCAACCGGCATGAGTCGCAGGTACCGCAGGCATATCCCCCTGCATCGGCCTGGTAGCAGGAAACGGTCTGCGCGTAATCCACACCGAGCGCACTACCCTGCCTGATAATCTCTTTCTTGGACAAATTCAGCAGTGGTGCGTGAAGCGTGAGTGGATGTCCTTCAACGGCAGCCCGGGTGGCGAGATTGGCCATACGCTCAAATGCTTCGATATAGGCAGGGCGGCAATCTGGATAACCAGAATAATCCACGGCATTCACCCCGATAAAAATATCTTGTGCCTGCAACACCTCAGCCCAGGCCAGCGCCAGTGACAGCATAATGGTATTACGCGCCGGAACGTAGGTCAGCGGGATACCCTCAGAGGGCTGCTGAGGTATGGCAATGTTATCGTCGGTGAGGGCGGAGCCGCCGAATCCGGCCAAATCAATATTCACCACACGATGCTCATGCGCGCCGAGCATTTGCGCAACGCGCCGTGCAGCAGCCAGTTCGGAATGGTGCCGCTGCCCATAATCCACACTCAACGCGTGGCAGATAAAGCCTTGTACCCGCGCCATCGCCAGCACCGTTGCCGAATCCAGCCCGCCCGACAACAGCACCACGGCATTTTTCATCGTTAGCATGAAGCTCGCGCAGCGATTCGTTTGCTCCCTCGCCCCTTGGGAGAGGGTTGGGGTGAGGGAACGAGCATGGCAAATTTCATTATCGAGGTTAGTATAATCGGCATGCTCGTTAATATCCGGGAGCGTTGTTCCACAGCAACTTGTGCAATTGCAACAGCATTCTGACCGGCAAACGGTCGCGTAAAATCCACCCTGCAAGATGCACCGCACTGAGTGTGCCGTGTGCCGGCGAGAACAATACTGGACATTTTTCATGCAAGTGATGCTGCCACAGGATTTGCTTTGCCCACCGGTAATCGTTCTCGTCACACAGCACGAATTTGATCTCGTCATGCGGCGTCAGCAACGATAAATTTTCCCAGCAATTTTTTCCGGCCTCGCCGGACGCCGGCGTTTTAATATCCATCACGCGCATCACCCGCGCATCCACTTCGCTGATATCCAGCGCGCCACTGGTTTCCAGGGACACTTCATAACCTGTATCGCACAGCGCGCCAAGCAAAGCCAGGCAGTTCTTCTGTGCCAGCGGTTCGCCACCGGTAACAGTTACATAACGTGGCGTGTATTCCGCAACCTGCTTGAGAATATCGACGATGCTGCAGTTTTGCCCGCCACTGAAAGCATAAGTAGTGTCGCAATAAACGCAGCGTAGCGGACAGCCGGTCAAACGAATGAACACTGTCGGCAATCCAATACGACTGGTTTCGCCTTGCAGGGAGTAAAAAATTTCGCTGATGCGCAGTTGCGCGCCTGGATCTTGGCAAGGCATGGTGCCTACCTGGAGGGGGTGATGAGTTCTTTGGCCTTGGCAGCGGCTTCGCTGTCGGGGTATTTGGCGACAAGTTGCTTGAGTGTTTTTTGTGCTGCAGCGTTCTGTTTCAATTCCCGCTGGCATTCGGCGATGCCGAACAACACTTCAGCTGCTCTGGGCGTGCCGGGAAAAGTCTTGAGCAACCCCTGGTAACTGCCCAGCGCACTCTTGTAATCATTCAGCGCAAATTGCGCGTTTCCCGTCCAGTAATTTGCATTGGGAACATGCACCGATTTCGGATAAGTGTTGATGAATCCCTGAAATGCTAAAACCGCCTCCGCAAATTTCTCGTCCTTGAGCAAGCCGTAAGCTGCCTCAAAGGCACGGTTCTCCAACACCGGGTCATTCGGGTCGGCTGCCACAGATGGGTCGGCATTTAAGGAAGACGCTTCTTCTTTGGGCTCAAAACGACGCAGGCGCGTATCCAGATCCACATAAAAATCCTTCTCGCGTTTTTCGGCATCCTGCAAGCCACGCACCAACTCCTCGCTCTGCCCGCGCAAATTGCGGATTTCACGGTTCAGAACCTCGATCTGCCCCTGCAAGTCCATCAATGATGCGTTTTGCCGGTCGGTATCACCTTCCAGCTTGAGCACCCGCGCCTCAAGTTGCTGGATTTGTTTGCGCGCATCGTCGTCCGAGAACAACCCCGCTTGCGCGGGGGCGGCAAAACACAAAGCCAGCAACAAGAGGACTCGCTGCTTCAACATGGTATTACCTTGCGTAATTCAGATCGGTACGACGGTTCTGCGACCAGGAGGCTTCGTCGTGGCCGGTTGCTCTGGGTTTTTCTTCGCCATAACTGACGCTTTCCAGTTGGCTCGCCTTGGCACCGCCCAGTTCCAGCATCTTCTTCACACCGTCGGCACGCCGCTGACCGAGGCCGAGGTTGTATTCATTGCTACCACGCTCATCGCAGTTGCCTTCCAGACGCACAGTGCGGTTGGCATGCTCGCTTAGATACTTGGCATGTGCTTGCACCGCCGGCTTGTCTTCATCCTGCACTACTGACACGTCAAAAGGATAGTACACGCTGCGCTTGGCCAAAATACTGCTCGGATCATCCAGCGCATCGACGGCGGCTTTAGCCGGTGTGACCGGGGCCGTCTTGGGTGCTTCGGCCTTAACTACTGGCGCAGACGCATCAGCTACAGGCTCTTTCTTTGGTTCGCTGGCACAGGCGGCCAGAAAATTGACCAATACAATACTGATAATAAGCTTTTTCATGATGTTTCCTTTCGCTAGGTTGTAAGTTAAGGATACGGTCCCCACACTGGTTCGCGTGCATCGCCGCTTTGCGTAAACATATGCTGCATGACACGACCGTCACTGGAAACGGTCGCTAATATACCACGACCACGCGCTTCGCTGGCAAACAGGATGAGCTTGCCGTTGGGCGCGAAGCTGGGATTTTTCTCCCAGCCGCCCTCGGTGAGAAGCGACATCTGCCCGGTTTGAAAATCCTGCATGGCAACGTAGAACCTGCCCTTATTGAGATGGGCGAACACGAAGCTCTTGCCGTCCGGACTATGCTGCGGTGAAAAATTGCTGCCTTCGCCAAAGGTCAGACGTTCCGTCGATCCGCCTTTCACCGGCATACGGTAGATTTGCGGGCTGCCGCCGCGATCCGAGGTGAACAACAGATATTGCCCATCCGGCGAAAAATGCGGTTCGGTATCGATTGCGCCGCTGAAGGTGATACGCCGGATATCGCTGCCGTCCGGACGACTCAGGTAGATTTGTGAACTGCCGTCGCGTGTCAGCACCAGTGCCATCTGCTTCCCGTCCGGCGACCAGGTCGGCGCGCTGTTACTGCCACGGAAATTTGCCAGTACCACGCGCCGGTTGCTGTATAGCGATTGCATGTACACCACGGCATGTCCGGTCTCGAAACTCACATAAGCCAGCTGGCTGCCGTCCGGAGACCATGCGGGAGACATGATCGGTTCATTCTGCGTTAGCACGATCTGCTCGTTATGACCATCGCTATCCGCCACAATCAGACTGGATTTTTTTTCCTGCCGGTTCACATATGCGATGCGGGTACTGAACACACCTTGGTCACCGGTCAGCTTTTCATAAATCATATCCGCGATGCGATGCCCGATGGCGCGTATCTGATTCTCGCGTGCCGAGACCGCCTGACCGATCAATTCCGTTTGCTTGACCACATCCAGCAAACGGAAGCGTGCCTCGATGCGGCCATCCTGCACTGCAACCATGCCGATTACCAATGCTTCCGCGCCGCGCACTTCCCAATCCGGATAGCTGACTTCGGCGGGCTGATGCGGCGATTTTCCGGTCGGATCCACCAGACGGAACAGCCCGCTGCGCCGCAAATCACCAGTCACCACTTCGTTGATGGACTGCGCAATTTCTTCATCGCCACCGAATGGCACGATGGACACAGGAATCTGATGCTCGCCCGCACCGATGATTTCGATACTCAGTACCGCACCAGCCATTGAGACCTGCGCCAGCAACAACAATCCAACCACGCCCTGCAATATCCGCCTTACCATAAACGCCTCCTATTGTTTCGGCCTGAACACCAGCTTCAGCTCGCGAAATCTATTGAACATCGCCACATCGGCGGGCAGCGGCAACGGCTGCGACTTCAAAATCGCACGCTCCACATTGTCGTCATACACTGCATGACCACTCGACCTGGTCAGCTTCGCACTCAGCACCGTGCCGCCCGGTAACAGCGTCACCAGAAATTCGGCGTGTGCATCATTTGCCACATCCGGTGGCATCACAATGTTGCTGCGTACTTTGCTGACAATCTTGCCGGTGTATTCGTCCACCACGCGCCCGATTGCGGCAGCCTGTTCGGCACGTTCAAGCGCCACCCGCTCTGCTTCCTCACGCGCTACTCGTTCCGCCTTTTCATGCGCCACGCGCTCGGCCTTTTCTCGCGCGGTTCGTTCGGCTTTCTCGCGAGCCACTCGTTCTGCTTTTTCACGTGCCACCCGTTCAGTTTTCTCGCGTGCGGCTTGCTGCTCGGCAAGGCGCATATCTGGCTTTCCTTCCGGCAGCACAATCTCCGGCTTGGCCGCTTCCTCCGGTTGTGCTGGCGGCGCAATCTTCTCAATCTTCGCTTCGGGCGGCGGTGCAACCGCTACTACCATCGCATCCGGCAAGTTCTGCCACAGCTCCACGCTCATCGTCGCTGGCGACAGCGTCTGCCAGGTAAAGCCAAAATACAGCAGCGCGAAAAATGCGCCATGCACCGCAACGGCAAGAATGCCCGCAGACAACTTGTAAGATTCCGAATGTACCGCCGTGTTCATTTCCGGGTTTGCGTCAACAGGCCAACTTTCTTTATTTGTTGCTGTTGCAGCGCATCCATTACGTTGATGACTTCTTCGTAGCGCACATTCTTGTCGGCGGAAATCACCACGGTCTGTTCTGCCTGCGTGCCCTGCCTGGTTTTCAGAATCGCGATCAGCTCGTTGTACGACACACTGCTTTCCTTGCCACTCTTCGCATGGTCGCGCAACGCCAGCGAGTTATCCTTCCTGATGATCACTTCCAGCGGCGCAACCGGCGGCGCCAGCGACTTGCCCACGCTGGGCAAATCAACCTGGCCGGGATTCATCAGCGGCGCGGTAACCATGAAAATCACCAGCAGCACCAGCATCACATCGATGTACGGAACGACGTTGATCTCATTCATCAGACGATTGCCGGTGCGGCGGCTATTTCTCATGGCTGACGCTGCAACACATTGGAGAATTCTTCGGTAAAACTTTCGAAACGCGTGGCCAGGCGGTCGATATCGTGTGCGTAGCGGTTGTAGGCAACCACCGCTGGAATTGCGGCAAACAAGCCCATCGCCGTTGCCACCAGTGCTTCGGCAATGCCCGGTGCGACATGCGCCAGCGTTGCCTGCCCGACATTAGCCAGACCGCGGAATGCATTCATGATACCCCACACCGTGCCGAACAATCCCACATACGGGCTGACCGAACCGACCGAAGCGAGAAACGCCAGGTGCGCTTCCAGGCGATCCATCTCACGCTGGTAAGTCGCGCGCATGGCGCGGCGCGTGCCGTCCATTACCGCAGCGGCATCCACGCCATGTTGCTTGCGCAGCTTCACAAACTCAACAAAACCGGCGGCAAAGATGCGCTCCAGTGCGCCCTGGTCGCGCCGCAAGCTGCTATTGGTGTGCTGGTATAACTCGTTCAGGTTCTGGTTGTGCCAGAACGCTTCTTCAAATTCTTCGGTCAGTCTGGTCTCGGTGCGGATGGTGAATAGCTTGAGAAAAATGTACCACCACGACATTAGCGATACCGCCAGCAACAGCCCCATCACCAGTTGCACCAGCACGCTGGCATTGCTTATGAGATGTATGAACGACAAATCCTGCGTTACTTCCATTACATTCCTTTCCGGTTCAAATTTTCCACTGTTTGCGCAACACCTCCGGCACACTCACCGGCTTGAAGTTCTCCACAGACACACATACCAGCAACACTTCTCCTTCGGTCAGTATTTCATCACCGCGCTGTACGTTTTGCAGCAGTGTGAGACGACTGCGTCCGGTGTCCTTGATCTGCGCCGAGACGCTCAACAAATCATCGAGCAGCGCGGGCTTGAGATAATCCAGCTTGAGTGAACGCACCACGAACACCACGCCGAATTTCTCCATCAACCCGGCATTGCTGTAGCCATAACACTCGCGCAGCCACTCAGTCCGCGCCCGCTCCATAAAGTTCACATAACTGGCGTGATAGACCACGCCGCCCGCGTCGGTATCCTGAAAGTACACACGAATCGGCAACGAGAAAATTTTGTGCTCAAACACCCAGCAAATCCCCGTTGATGTCGTTGTTAGCCACCACCAATCCAAAATGCCGGTAGGCATTCGCCGTCGCCATGCGTCCACGCGGCGTGCGTTGCAAATAGCCCTGCTGAATCAAATATGGCTCCAGCACATCTTCGATGGTGTCGCGTTCCTCGCCGATGGCAGCCGCAAGATTGTCCACGCCGACCGGCCCACCGAGAAATTTTTCAATCACAGTCAACAGCAACTTCCTATCCATCACATCCAACCCCTGCGTATCCACATCGAGCATAGTCAACGCGGCATCCGCCACTTCGCGCGAGGCATCACCCGCCGCCTTGACATCGGCAAAATCACGCACACGGCGCAGCAGGCGGTTGGCGATACGCGGCGTGCCGCGCGACCGTTGGGCGATTTCCAGTGCGCCGTCGTGTGACAGATTCATTTCCAGCAAGCTCGCCGAGCGCATCACGATGCGCTGCAATTCCTGCGGCGTATAGAACTCCAGCCGCGCGACGATGCCAAAACGGTCACGCAGCGGGTTAGTCAACATACCGGCGCGCGTGGTTGCGCCGACCAGCGTAAACGGCGGCAGATCAAGCTTCACCGAGCGTGCCGCCGGCCCCTCGCCGATCATGATGTCGATCTGGTAATCCTCCAGCGCGGGATAGAGGATTTCTTCGACCACCGGTGAGAGGCGATGAATCTCGTCGATGAACAGCACGTCGTTCGGTTCGAGGTTGGTCAGCAGCGCCGCGAGATCACCGGCGCGCTCCAGCACCGGTCCGGAAGTGTGGCGCAGGTTCACGCCCATCTCGCGCGCGATAATTTGTGCCAGCGTGGTTTTGCCCAGTCCGGGCGGTCCGAACAGCAGCACATGATCAAGCGGCTCCTTGCGCTGCTTGGCCGCCTGAATAAAGATTTCCAGTTGTCCGCGGATCTTCTCCTGACCGACATATTCGTCGAGATGCTTGGGGCGCAGCGCGCGCTCCAGCACTTCTTCATGTGCAGAAGTGGGTGTGGCAGAAATGATGCGCGGCGCGGCGGAAAGGTCGTCGTTGTGGATCATGCTTTGGATAATAACTTGGGCGGCTTCATGATTTGGAGAGGAGCTTAAGCGCTTGGCGGATACCGTCCGACACATTGCTGTTTCCGGGCAATTGCTTCGCTGCCCAGTCGGCTTCCTTTTCGTTGTAACCCAAAGCCAGCAGTGCATTAATAATGTCGCTACCGGAGGAAGGAGCCACCGCGCCCTGATTCGCGTCTGTGCCCGTCGCGACAAACTTGCCCTGCAATTCCAGCAACAGGCGCTCGGCGGTCTTTTTGCCCACACCGGGAATTTTGGTGAGCCGTCCGCTTTCCCTGCGTACCACCGCATCGGCAAGATCGGCGAGGCTCAGGCCGGACAGTACAGACAGCGCCAGCCTCGGCCCCACGCCGCTGATCTTGAGCAACTGGCGAAAGGCGGTACGCTCGTCCAGCGAACCGAAGCCGAACAGCAAATGCGCGTCTTCGCGCACGATGAGTTGCGTGTGCAACACCACTTTTTCGTGCAGCACCGGCAGGTTATAGAACGTGCTCATCGGCACGTCCAGTTCGTAAGCCACACCCTGCACATCCAGCAGAATCTGCGGCGGATTTTTTTCCAGCAGTATGCCTGTTAACCGACCAATCACTTCATCACCTCGTTACGGAATCTCGCATGTCGCAACACAACACGCGGGCAACGATACCAGATTTCCGGGGCAAGAAAGCCGCTCGAGGATAAAATCCGTGCCGTATTTACCCTGCATTTGCCGGTTGCTTTATAATTCATGCCCTTCGAAGAAAACTATCATGCGTATCGGCTCCTATCAACTCAGAAATAATCTCATCGTCGCCCCGATGGCAGGAGTGACTGATCGCCCTTTCCGCCAGTTGTGTAAACGTATGGGCGCGGGCATGGCGGTGAGCGAGATGGTCGCATCCAATTCGCTGCTGTACGGTTCAGAAAAAACCAAACGGCGCGCCAACCATGCAGGTGAGACCGACCCCATCTCAGTACAGATTGTCGGCGCTGATTCGAAAATGCTGGCGCTGGCGGCACGATACAACGTGGATCACGGCGCGCAGATCATCGACATCAACATGGGTTGTCCGGCAAAAAAAATTTGTAACGTGATGGCGGGCTCCGCGCTGCTGCAGAACGAAAAACTGGTAACAAAAATCCTTGAAGCCGTAGTCGGCGCGGTGGACGTGCCAGTCACGTTGAAAATCCGTACCGGCTGGGACAAGACCAGCCGCAACGCGGTGCGTATCGCGAAGATCGCCGAAGCGGCAGGCATCCAGGCGCTGGCGATTCACGGCCGCACCCGCGCCTGCGCCTACACCGGCGCGGCAGAATACGATACCATCGCGGCAGTGAAAGCCGGAGTGGGAATTCCTGTCATCGCCAACGGCGATATCACCACGCCGGAGAAGGCGCGCTTCGTATTGCAGCACACCGGCGCGGATGCGGTGATGATCGGCCGCGCGGCGCAGGGTCGCCCGTGGCTGTTCCGCGAAATCGAGCATTTCCTGAACACCGGCGAGCACCTGCCCGCACCGCAAACCGCAGAAATCTGCCAGGTGCTGATGGCCCATGTGCATGAGCTGTATGAATTTTACGGTGAGCATACCGGGCTGCGCGTCGCGCGCAAGCATATTTCCTGGTATGCCAAGGGGCTGGCCGGTGCGGCGCAGTTCCGCCACCGGATGAATCAACTGGAAAGCCCTGCCGAACAGCTGGCGGCAGTGGATGATTTTTTTGAACAACAAGCGCAGTACGGAACGCAACTGCATTACATCGAAAGGCTGGCGGCATGAGCGATTGTCTGATGGACGAAAATGACATGGCGCGCCACGTGCGCAAAACACTCAAGGAATATTTCAGGGATCTGGACGGCGAGAAGCCCTGCTGCGGCATGTATCACATGGTCATGAGCTGCGTCGAAAAACCGCTGCTCGAAATGGTGCTTGGGCATGTCGGCGCCAACCAGACACATGCGGCGGAACTGCTCGGCATCAACCGCAACACCCTGCGCAAGAAGATGCAGCAGCACGGCATCACCTAGATTTTTATTCAGCCTGGAACCATCATGACCCACATCACACAAGCGCTCATCAGCGTGTCGGACAAATCCGGTGTCCTCGAATTTGCCCGCAGCTTGCAACAGCTCGGCGTGAAGCTACTTTCCACCGGCGGCACCGCCAAGCTACTCGCCGATAATGGCGTACCCTGCACCGAGGTGGCTGACTACACCGGCTTTCCGGAAATGCTCGACGGTCGCGTCAAGACACTGCAGCCGAAGGTTCACGCGGGTATTCTGGCGCGGCGCGATGTGCCGGAACACCTTGCCACGCTGGAAAAACACGACATCCCGACTATCGACCTGGTGGTGGTAAACCTGTATCCGTTCGCCGCGACGGTGGCCAAACCCGGTTGCTCGCTGGAGGACGCCATCGAAAATATCGATATCGGCGGCCCAACCATGGTGCGCGCGGCGGCGAAGAACCACAATCATGTCGCCATCGTCACTGACCCGGCGGACTATGCGGGCATACTGGAAGAGCTGCGCACCAACATCGGTGCGGTTTCCGACGCAACGCGTTTTGACCTGGCGAAGAAAGCGTTTTCGCACACTGCCGCTTACGATTCCGCCATCAGCAACTATCTCACCGCGATCAACAGCGACGGAACAAAGAGCGTCTTTCCCGCACAGATCAACTTCAACTTTACCAAAGTGCAGGACATGCGCTACGGCGAAAATCCACACCAGAGTGCCGCGTTCTACCGCGACCTGAATCCGGTCAAGGGCGGCATCGCCGACTACACGCAATTGCAAGGCAAGGAGCTGTCCTACAACAACGTCGGTGATGCCGATGCGGCGTGGGAGTGCGTGAAGACTTTCGAACAACCCGCCTGCGTCATCGTCAAGCATGCCAACCCGTGCGGCGTGGCAATTGCGGACAGCGCGCTGAATGCCTACAAGCTCGCGTATGCCACCGACACTACCTCCGCATTCGGCGGCATCATCGCCTTAAACCGCGAGCTGGATGCCGAAACCGCGGCACAGATTACCGCCAACCAGTTTGTCGAAGTCATCATTGCGCCGGGCGCATCTGAAGCCGCGCTCAAGGTGACCGCCGCGAAACAGAATGTGCGTGTGCTTACCGTACCACTGTCCAATGCGCACAATCAGTTCGACTTCAAGCGCGTCAGCGGCGGATTGCTGGTGCAATCGCCGGATACGCTTAACGTGCAGGCCGCACAACTCAAAATAGTGACCAGGGCGCAGCCGTCGCATGAACAACTGCAGGATCTGCTGTTCGCCTGGCGCGTGGCGAAATACGTGAAGTCGAATGCCATCGTGTTCTGCAAAAACGGGCAGACGCTCGGCGTCGGCGCGGGACAGATGAGCCGCGTGGACAGCACGCGTATCGCCTCGATCAAGGCGCAGAATGCAGGCTTGAGCCTGGCGGATTCGGTGGTGGCATCCGATGCCTTTTTCCCGTTCCGTGACGGTGTGGATGTGCTGGCGCAGGCCGGTGCGAAAGCGGTAATCCAGCCCGGCGGCTCAATGCGCGACGAGGAAGTAATCGCGGCCGCCGATGAGCACGGGCTGGCGATGGTGTTTACCGGCTACCGGCATTTCAGACATTAAGGCTGGTGAGTGGAAAGTAGGAAGTAGTGAGCAGGAAGTGGGGAAGCGAAATTTGTTGTGCTACCCCACCCGTTCCCGGCCGCATCGGAGTTTGAAGCTCAAAACAACCAGCGCCATCAGCAGCAGCATCGCCACTGCATTATGCAGTACCGCGATCAGCAACGGCAGACCGAGCAACACATTGGCAACGCCCAATAGCGACTCAAACACCACCAGCCCGAGCAGGATTTTTCCGAGGTTACGCAAGCCTGCCGTCGCCATGACCCCGAAGGACAGCCAGCCAAGATAAGCAATGGTAAACAGCGCGCCAACCCGGTGCACCCAGTGAATTGCCGTCAAGTGTTCCGGAGAAAGCAGCATGCCGGAAGCATTCAGGCTGGATGAGAAATCCATCGGCGGCAGCAGCGCGCCCTGACAGAGCGGAAAATCGGTGCAGGCCAGCGCGGCAAAATTAGCGCTGGTCCAACCGCCCAGCATGATCTGAACAACAAGCAGCACCAGACCGGGCCAAAAGAGACTGCGTAATTTTCGCGCCGCGTTTGCATCAACCGCACTACTAACCTGAGGCATCTGGCGCAACGCGATCCATGTCAGCAATATCAGCATGACCATCCCGCTGGCAAGATGCACCGATACCGTTATCGGACGCGACAGATGCCCGAAAGCCCAGATACCAAATGCCGCCAGAAATACCATCAACCCCAGCAGCAAGCTCGGCAGCAACGGCGATTGCCGCAGCTCCCTGCGCTTTTTCCACGCCAACCCGCACACCGCAATTGCCAGAATGCCCAGCAGTTGCACCACCTGCCCATGCAGCTTCCACTGCCACGAAGTATGGCCGCGCGCTGCATCGGAATTTGCAGCATGCGCCTGTGGCGGCAACCTTTCCTTCAGTGCATTTTTTGCATAGCAGGCAGGCCAATCGGCGCAACCCAGACCGGCATCGGCAAGGCGCGCCGACGCGCTCAACACCACCGCAAAAAAAGCCAGCGCACAGGTAGTCAGAACAAGTTTGAAATACATCGTCTGGGGCATAAATCAATGACCGCGTGATTGTATGCGATCACGGCAGGCAAGGCGAGATTGACTGGCGATCCACCGGATGCATTTGAAATGCGAACCATTGGACTTGACTACATTCAGCATCAAGCTACGAAGCTTTCTGCATCCCGGCCCGGAACATCTTCACATTGTTGCGCCCGCTCTGTTTGGCGTGATACATCGCGCTGTCGGCGTGCTTGAGCAGTTGCTCCCCATCGCTGCCGTGCTCGGGATAAATGGCGACACCGACACTGCATGAAATGCTCAGGCAATACCCGGCCAATTCAAAAGGCTGACCAAGCACCTGACAGATCTTTTCGGCAACCACCATGGCATCAATATCCACCTCAATGGTCGGCAGCAGCACGATGAATTCATCGCCGCCGGTCCGCGCTGCAGTATCCGACTCGCGCATACAATCCTGCAAACGTTGTGCGGTTGCCTGTAGTAACAGGTCGCCGATGGCATGGCCAAATTCATCATTGATCGGCTTGAAAAAATCCAGATCGACAAACATCAGCGCCATGCGGGTATTATCGCGCCTGGCTTTGGCGAGCGCCTGCCGGATACGGTCGGTAATCAGTGTCCGGTTGGGTAAACTAGTGAGCGTGTCGTAATGCGCCAAATAATTGGCCTTGTCTTCCGCCTGCTTGCGCTCGGTCACATCGTCGTAAATCGCCACGATCTGACCGCTGTGCAATTTATAGACATAGTTTTCGCGCCAGCCGCCCATGCGACTATCCTGATAATAAGCAGCGGGACATTTTTCTGCCACACCGGTTTTCCAGACGCGCCGAAATACATCGAGCAATCCCATTCCCGTAATACCCGGAAGTATTTTTGCCACATTCTGGCCGATCACATCCTCGCGCTTTATATTTTCGATGCGCTCCGCCGCAGGATTGATGGCGACAACGGTGAAATCCGAACCATCCGGTGACGCCTGATACATCGCAACGCCACTGCTCATATTTCCGAACATCTCCTGCAGTGTTGCCTCATTTTTGGCCAGATATTCCGCCGTTTGCACAATGCGTTTCCGACCGCGTACCAGTATCCAGGCCAGCAAAGCCAACAGCAGGCTCACGCCGATAGCGGCATTGGCGACAATTTGCGGTTTTTCCCGGTCCAGCCGCGCCTCGAAGCCGGGCAGGGAATGGATCACCATCGTCCAGTGGCGACCATCGACCACGAGGGATTGCACCGTACGGAAAAGTGCAACCCGTCCGGCACTGTGGTTTCCGGAATCATGCATCAGTGCCCGATCAGAAACATCATTGCCATCGTAGATCTCGATATCGCAATTGACAGCATGCGCACCGAGAATCTCGTTCATCAGGTCGTCCATACGAAACACCGCACTGATCCAGCCGGTGATGCTGGTGCGCCGTGCCGCGAGCGTGTCGGTCAGTGCACCATTTGTGTAGACGGGTAAAAACATCATGAATCCGACTTGCGCATCCGCATTGTTTTCAAACACCAGTTCGACTTTTCCGGTGGAGGTCGCCGCACCCAAGTCTCGCGCCTGCACCATCGCGGCATGGCGCAGCCCCGGGACAGAATCACCACCACGGGGCGCATCGAGATCGGAGTACATGTCGTAACCAAACACGTTCCCGTTACGCGCGTCAAACGGTTCGGCGTAGGCTACGGGTGCGTAGAAATCGCGCCGGCCCTCCGGCCAGATAGTGTAGTCGGGAAACCCCTGTTTTCGAATCGAGGCGATGTGCCGGTCTTTATCCGCCAGCCGCACCAGCGGGGTAAAGCGCAGCGACTGGATACCCGGATAATTTTTTTCAAGATGCAGCGTATTGACATAGTCACGAAACTCATCGCGCTCGACACTGGCGGAAGCGGCAAACAAACCATTTGCCCCGCGCAATACCTGCTCGTAAGTTGCCATGCGCTGCTCGACACGTACGGCCGCCTCGCGCGCCAGGAGATCAAAACTAGCCCGCAACTCCTGCATGACATCCTGCCGTGCGTACTGCCATAGTTGCTGGGTAACGAGCAGACCAATGGCGAAAACCAGCAGTGGCAGGAATCGGATAAGACGCATCTCCGTCGACACACTTGCAAGATGCGTCAAATCAGAATCCGTGCGGGAGGATAATATCTTTGCATTTGTATCCATAGCCGTCGGGTCTCTCAAGAACCTTGCGAATATTTATAAACAAAAGCAACCTGCTTGGTTCATGCTACGCGCCGCAATAACAGAATGCAACGCGGGCAAACACAATATATTACGGGTCGGTCAAACCTGCCGGTCCATCCTGCGGTACTGCACGGCTTCAGCAATATGGGACGCCAGAATATTTTCGCTGCCGGCCAGATCGGCAATGGTGCGCGCCACCTTGAGCACGCGGTGATAGGCGCGTGCCGAGAGGTTGAGGCGGCTGATGGCTTGCTGTAACAGCGCGGTGCCTTGCGCATCCGGCACGCACAATTCGTCGATATCGCTCACCGAGAGCAGCGCGTTGGATTTATCCTGGCGCGCCAGCTGGCGCTGCCGGGCAATCTCGACGCGCGCCTGCAAGGTGGCACTGGTTTCGCCGTCGGCTTTATCGAGCAGATCGTTCTGTGCCACGGCCGGCACTTCGATCTGGATATCGATGCGATCCAGAAACGGGCCGGAGATCTTGCCGCGATAGCGCGACACCTGATCCGGCGTACAGCGGCATTTGCCGTTGTAATGGCCAAGATAGCCGCACGGGCACGGATTCATCGCGGCGATGAGCTGAAACTGCGCCGGAAAATCGGCACGCCGCGCCGCGCGTGAAATGGTGATGCGCCCCGATTCAAGTGGTTCGCGCAATACTTCCAGCACCTTGCGTTCGAACTCCTACTGGGAATTTCTAATATCACCGGAATCTTCCAATATTCCTTCATGCCGCTCAAAACTACGAGACAACCGACTTAATTAACTACTCACCTGATTTCGACGTCTTGGTCATGAGTTCAAGTACGGATTTTGATCCCGGAGAGTCATTTTTCGTATTTGAGAAACCTGTTTCTTGGGGTGAGAAGATGCACGATGCCGCATGCGCAAGCACAATGTCTTCAGTTCCACCTTCCCCAGCGGCCTCAACCAGGGCGCGGTATGTCAACAATGAATTTTGTCGGTGCCGATTTACTACAGCGTTGTGTTTGTGTGTTGAGTAGTTGCGTGCTGCCAGCAATAGCAAATAACCAAGCACAGCGAAGATTAATATCTTGCTGCTGATTAGCTGCAACATCTCCGGTGTTCCTTCTGGCTTAATCCAATCCCACTTATGAAGGAACAAACTTATTACAGCAAAAGCGCCAACGCCAGCAGCCGACCAATAGGTTCGTGTTAGCCACTTCTCAGCCAAGCTTTCCTGCTGTTCGGCCTCATCTTTGAAATAGCTCGCTTGTTGAGACACTCCTTGCTCGGCTGCGACTGCACGAATTGCTTCAAGTGCCTTGTCTGCATCCGATTTTGCGCCATTCAACTGCTCTGTCAGTTTCGCAGCCTGATCTTTGATGGATTGAATCGTTGATCGAGCCTGAACTTCGAGAGCACTTGCATCAGTATTCCTGGCAACGCCATAAGCAATAAATTGCCAAATTTGATCAAACAACTTGTCGCGACGAGTCTTTATCGAGGTGATAAGTTGGGTTCTGGTGGCTGCTGCATTGCCAGAGGTGGCGTCAAAATTGAGTATTTGCTGGAATATATTGAAATCTGCGTCGGCCTGCCCCTTTATTACATTCAGTTGCGCATCTGAGAAATCATTGAGAGCGCTCAATGAAATGCGCTTGTATAGATCAATGAGAGATGCTGCAAATGGGATTGCTTCTGTAAAACACATTTGCTTTCCCAAGTCGCGCTCGCGTCCTAGAGACTGAGCGTCAAACTGCTGAACTCGTTCTAATGCCGAAATCGCTTCGTCCAGAACTGATTGCGTTGCCATATATTTCTCCGTTTCGTAGCGATTGGCAAAATGAAGTTTGCTTGCGGCTGGTCTTATTTCGTATGCCGCTTTTGCTTCCTAAACTCCCATGGCGGTATCGGCTGACTATCAAGCCACAGCCCCCTCTTTGTTGTTCGAGCCGCATTTTCCAAGTCTAGCAGGGACTGATCGTGGAGGTACTTACGGTAAGCCCACGCCAATCCTACTCGAATTTGTTCGGCATTGGCATCTACTCCAGCGCAGTGCACCCTCGCCACCGTACGCCCATATCGGTCAGTATCGGCTGTAAATAACACTGCCTCCTTGTCGAAGCATAATTCAGAAAGGGACTGCTTTGATCGCTGCCCGAATGGCTGAGCTTTCTCTGGCGCATCAATTTCCGCCAATCGAACTTTTATCTGATCTTGGCCGCGTACCAGGATGGTGAGCGTATCGCCGTCAGCTACAGCAACCACGTGACCGTGGATTTCCTCAGCTTCAACGCTCGAAGAAATTAGGATAATGCCTAGCAACAGAAAGGAAATACGAGTCATATGGTTCGGCACCTTTTATTTCACCTCCACAGACCCTCAAACCGTTTCGCATTAGTTGCAGTGTACCGAACGGTATTCTGGATTTGCTTGTGCCCCATGTAATCTTGGATCAATCTAGTGTCCAGTCCCTTGTTGGCAAGGTAATATCCGCATGAATGTTTGAGCATGTGCGGATGTACCTTAATTTGAAGCTCGGCGCGCTCACCCGCCTCTGCGACTATCCGCCAAGCCGATTGCCTGGTCAATGGAGAGCCGCGCTCCGATACAAAGACGAAATCGAGAGCAGTCTGCGGACGTTCTTTCAGCCAACGCCGACAAAGCCGTATTTCATCGCCTTCCATTGGATGGGTGTTGGCAACGGATCCTTTTAGACGGCGACAATAAATACGCCCCTCATCCAAATTGATGTCCGACACGCGCAGGTTGGTAACCTCGGAAATGCGGAGGGCGTGCCGATAGGCAAGCAGAATCATTAGGTGGTTGCGCAGACTATACCGGGTCGCTAATTTGGCTCCGGCCAGTAGCTTCTCGATTTCAGCAGAATGGAGGTAATCGCGATCAACTTGTGACATTACAGTGCTTGGCGCTGATCTTCTTGCGCCCCTCGAAGGTCAATGAACACTCAAGAAGAATAGCACAACTTGTTACATAACAGTTATAAAGTAACAAGTTTTGGCGGTTCAGTTTGAGCTATTTCACACCAGCCACGATCGAACGTGAATGTCTGGGCAAGTCCATAGGGATTTTGAATCCTAAGTACACGGGCTTGTGCTAGATCAGTTGCGTGCTCGACCACGTACAACCAGTACGCATCGCCCTTTTCGCGTGCACAGTCGAATTGCGTGTGTGATAGTCCCACGGGGCGATCTTCCAAGCTACCCGTCATCGACTTCACTTCGACCCATCTAGTCTGTCGGCCATTGGCGTCTGCCTCGAAAAGGTCATATCCCGGGTTACCTTCAGGAGTGCGGCACAGTGCTGGCTCAAGACCAATGATCAGGTCGATTGCGCTCCCCTCGATCTGCATCCGTTCCGCCTGATCGAGGCCATCGGGATCGGAGCCGTCATCATCAGGATGCGTGCCGATGTAGGAAATGAATGGTCGCCCCCCTGCATTGCCAGGCGTCCTCTTTCCCTGCCCGTTGCCTTTGCTACCGCCTTTGTGTCCGGAGGTGCCGTGGGCACCGCTAGGGCTCTGGGCACCGCCACGCGAAGTCCCGGTGCCGGAGCGCCCTTGACCACCACCACCTCCCGCACCCATGCCTGCGTCATCACCACCATCCGGATCAGAGGTGCCGGGCGGGATATCCGGCATGTCATCACCGTAAAGATCTTTCGCATCATCGTACACATCGCCATCGGACGGCTTGTCGGCGTTCGGCCCGGTCACAGGCGATGGCTCGGGTTCAAGCGGCGGATTGGTGATGCCCAGCCGGGAAGTCAGGTCAGCCACGTTGGTGATACCGAGCTTGCGCAGTAGATCAAGTGCAGCCGGATCAATGCCTGCCTCCTTGGCAAGCTGATCGATGATGGGCGGTTTGAAGGTGACCTTGGTCAGCAGGAACGGGTTGGGCTTCCAGTTGAGGGTATCGAACACGACGAGCCCGGGAGGCACAAGTTCGCCGTCGGCATTCGGCACCCAGCTCACCTGATTGAGCGTCCGGACGAAGGCAGCGTCGAATCGGGCAGTCTTTGTCTCGTGAGAGTAGCCCCACTTGTATGAGCCATAAAAGGCGGCGGTGCCGCGCGCCTCCAGATCAGCCAGCGCCTCCCACAGCACCTTTACCCTAGCTGCGGCCACTTCAGGCTTGAGAGTGGGTAAGAACTCCAGCAACTGCGCCAGCCCGCGAAGGGTGAAGTCCTCTGGCTGGCTTTCCCAGCTTGCACGCTCAAGTCCTGCTTCTCTGCGAATCTGCGCCTTCTCGGAATACCCCAGCCCCGATGGCGTTGCTTGGGGTATGAGGTAGCGGCTTGCGCCGCACGACACCAACAGGTCACGAGTGTCTTCACCGCGCAGGCAGTCGTATTCGTTGTCGACAATCAAAATGTCGGGCACGCCTGCAAAGAGCTGCTGCAGACGGTCGGTGGCGATGTAAATTTCTCCTGGCTTGGCAACGTAGCCTTTGCCATCTCCGGTATCTACCACCATCACGAAGGTGGTATCGCGCAGTGCAGACCGGAGCTTTTCCCTCTGCGCGGATGAGTCGGTGTTGAACGCCGCTCGGATGCGCTCGATATCGGCAGCGTAGGCATCGTCGCCCACATCCACCTCTTGCTGCTGGTACTTCGGCAGAACGTTCCAGATGACGTCATCCACCGGGTCGGGTTCAGTGATGCCCAGTGAGATAAGGAACAAGCGCACCTCGGGGGTCGCACAAACCGCGCGGCGCATCGTCGGGAAACTGGTGGCAATAGCGCTGGGCAGGAATGCCTTGGCTTTTCCGTTTTCGCGAGCGACGACGTGCGTCCCATCATCGAGGCGGATGAGCGGAACAGTGTCCAGATGGCGACGCAGCGCCTTCTCCTGGCCGCTCAGGAATTCGTACAGCAGCAACACCCACGCGTCGGATTGCACCTCAAGGAACGCTTTCGTCAGGCTCGGCACCAGCTTTGTCGGCGTGATCTCGTCGATGTCGAGTTCGCGCATCAGATACTGGCGAATCTCGGGTGCCTTGTCCTGCGTGATGTCGCCTGATAGCCAAGCGGCAACCTCCGAACCGAACAGCGCCGCAACCTGTTCCGGGCTGAACAGTTCGCGCAACTCTTGCGTTCGCGCCAGCTTTGCTTGCTGGGCGGTGACATGCCGGCCGTCGAAAGTCGGAAGCAGCTCTTCGTCCTGAAACGCCTGTCGGACGGCGTCAAACATTGGTGTAAACCGCGAATCCTTGGGGAATTTTTCGCGGTCAAGCGGCAAACAGCGCAGTGCCGCAACATCCAGCATTGCCTTGTCCCGCATCCAGCGCATCGCTTCCACTAGCAGGCCGGATGTTTCCTTGACCAGGTGCTGGTTCCACGGCTCGCCGGGCGGAATGTTGTCGCGGCTTGGCGTGGTGCGGTACGGCCCTTGCACGAGAAAGCCAAGGTGGCTCTCAACCACCGTCGGGAAGAACACCACCAGCGGCGACTTGGCCAGCGGCTGCACAGCCCAGCGACCAGGGGAGTCCTTTACCGTAACCAGCGAGAAGGCAATTTCCACCCGTCCGACCTTGTGCCCTTCGGCAGAAAACACGTCGCGGTGGAACACCAGCCAGTTCTGATCGACTTCCGGTCGATCATCCTCTTTGCCGATCACCGTGATGCGCTGGACATTGGGTCCGAGCGATTCGGGGGTGTTGCGCAGATAGAACCCGGACGCGCCGCCCTCGACGCTCCAGTTGATTTCGTCAATGTGGCGCAGGAACAGTAGCGCGCCCGGGCCTAAGTGGCGAAACCCTGCCGTGATGTCCTGCGCTGCGCTCGCGTCCTCCGGCTTCAGAGGCAGGATGATCTGCGTCTCATCTGTCGCGCGTGCCGAACGCGCCAACCGCTTCGGGAAGACGTAGTTCTCGATGGCGAAGTCCTCCTCGCCAGAGTGAATCTCTGGAAGATCGGTGACAGTGTAGACGGACTTGAAGCCGAGACCGAAACGACCGATGGAGGCCTCGTTCTTGGTGCTCTCGGCGATGTCGCAGACGCTTCGGACGTCGGCCTCGTCGAACGGCTTGCCGAAATGCGAGAGCGTCAGGCGGGTCGGGTTCAGGAAGAACGCTACCTTGCGTGATCCGTGCCACTCGCCACGCCGACCGAGCGCGTCCTCAGCGTTTTGCAGCAGTTCGAAGATGAAGTGAGTGCGGTCGTCGTACAGCCCAGCGGCCAGCTTGCCGGATTTCTGAGCGCCTTTGGTACCGTAGCTGTGCCGATTTTCATCACAGATTTGTTCGTAGTTTGATGCCACTGACGCTCCCTATAGTTCAAGTATAGATATGGATGCCTAGTTGGCATCATAACTTGAGAAAAAAGAGTTATAACATCCTAACTGGGATTGCTTTCCACCGGTAATAAGCTGCTAATATCCAATAAAACTATAAAGACAACCGCAGGAGGAGGGCATAGTTTGGCTTCAAAGGGGAATCTGTGGCCGTAGACATACTTGGGCAAAGCAAAGCCAATAAGCAGCAGCAGCAAGCCATACTAGCTACTGATGGTCCAGTGCTAATCATAGCTGGTCCTGGCTCCGGCAAAACATTTACGCTCGTCGAGCGGATTGTCTATCTCATCACGCACAAGGGCATCTCGCCTGAATCACTGCTGGTCGTCACATTCACCGACAAGGCCGCGCGTGAACTGACTACCCGTATCTCCAACCGGTTGGCCGAGTTGGGCATCCAGTTCAACCTGAACGAGATGTACCTCGGCACTTTTCATTCCATCTGCCTGCGGCTACTAGAGGACTACCGAGAGTTCACTCGGCTCAAGCGTAGCTTCACGCTGTTTGATCAGTTTGACCAGCAATACTTCCTCTACCAGCACATCAAAGACTTCCGCGAATTACCCGACGCCCAACTCGTTATGGGTGATGACCAAACGGGCCGTTGGGCGCAGTCGGAGAACCTACTCAAGTGGCTCAACAAGGTCAGCGAGGAAGCGCTGGATGCGACCACGCTGGCGGCAGCTCCCGAGCCGGAAATCCGCGCACTGGCCACGTGTTTCGCCAAGTACCAGGAATTACTGAACGAGCATAATTCGCTGGACTTCTCCGGCATCCAGTACGAAGCCTTGAAACTGCTGGAAAACCATCCCGAAGTGCTGGCGCAGCTGCGAGACAGGCTCACCTACCTGATGGTGGACGAGTATCAGGACACTAATACCATTCAGGAACGCATCCTTCTGCTGCTGGCAGGCGAGCGCCGCAATCTGTGTGTGGTGGGCGATGACGACCAAGGCTTGTACCGCTTTCGCGGGGCCACCATCCGTAACATTCTGGAGTTCCCCAAGCTGTTCGACGATGGCCAATGTAAGCAGGTCAAGTTGACCGTAAACTACCGCTCGCACCCGGATATCATCCGCTTCTACAACGAGTGGATGCGTGAGCAGGTCTGGGACGACGGCACGCGAGTATTCCGCTTTGCCAAGCAGATCGTGCCGCGCGAGGATGAGTTCCCTGACGTGCCCGCAACGGTGCGCCTAAGCGCCAGTGATGAAAACGGCGACACCACTAACTGGCACGCTGAGGTATTAGCTTTCCTCAATGGTCTGAAGACATCAGGGCAGCTTGCAGACTGGAATCAGGTGGCCTTTCTGTTCCGTTCGGTCAAGAACGACAGAGTGGTGGCGCTTGCGCGTTTCCTCGAAGCCCAAGGCGTGCCAGTATTTTCGCCCCGCTCGAACATGTTCTTCGAGCGCGAGGAAATCCGCCTGATGATTGGCGCGCTGATCTTTCTATTCCCGCAGTTCCCCAAGGTGCGGGCGTGGGCCGAAGGCGTGACGCTACCCATCTGGGACTACTACGACCACCAGTGCTTCGCCGCCTTCGCAGCGGAGCTGCGCAAGCCGGAGAACAAGGCACTGCTAGACTGGGCGCGCCCGCTGGCCAAGCACCACGCCGTGCTGACTCAGAACACAGACTACGCCTTCTCCGGCCTGTTCTATCAACTGCTGCAATTCCCACTGTTTTCGCGCTATCTAACGGAAGAAGCTGTTCAAGGCGTGGACAAAGGGCGGGCAGCACGCAACCTCGGCACCTTCTCCAAACTGCTGACCAAGTTTGAGTACCTGCACTTCGTCAGCGTGTTGAACCCAGAGTATCTTGAAAGGAATCTTCGCGATCTATTCAACCAGTTCCTACGCTTCCTTTCTGACGGCGGCATCGGTGAATATGAGGACGAAGCCGAATACGCGCCCAAGGGGTGTGTGTCGTTCCTCACCATCCACCAGTCCAAGGGGCTGGAATTTCCCGTGGTGGTATGCGGCTCGCTGGAGGCAGTGCCGCGCAAACAGTACGGTGAACTGGATGTGCTACTGGAGGATGGAGGTTATCTTTCAAAAGCTCGCTTCGAGCCGCTCGACCACATCAAGAACTTCGACTTCTGGAGGCTGTTCTACACCGCCTTCTCGCGTGCGCAGAACCTGCTGGTGCTGGCCGCGCAGGAGCGCCAAGGACGGGGCTTGGGGAAGTCGCCATCTAAATACTTCGAACGGTTGTTCCACGAACTACCTAGTTGGCGCGACATCGATCTTTCCGTGCTGACCTACGAGGCGGTCAAGCAAATCAATCTGAAGCGAGAATACTCCTTCACCTCGCACATCACGGTGTTCGAGAATTGCGCCGAGCAGTACCGCTTCTTCAAGGAACTGGAATTTAACCCCATCCGTGCTGGAGCCCAGTTGTTTGGTACGTTGGTGCATCAAACTATCGAGGACATCCACAAGGCTGTCTTGCGAGGGGAGGAGGCTTCGGTCAACCCCGATCAAATTCAGTCCTGGATGGCGGTCAATTACCAGTACCTATCCAAACGTGAGCGCCAGTATCTTGCACCGCAAACGCTAAAAGCCGTTGAGAAGCACATCTTGGGCTATTACGAACGCGAAAAGGGCAACTGGGACCGCATCAAGGAGGCCGAGGTCGAGATTTCGCTCGTCAAGGATCAGTACATCCTCAAGGGTAGCGTTGATCTGATTCGGGGTGAGGAAGGCACGGTCGAGATCATCGACTTCAAATCTGAGAAGAAGCCGGACATGGAAAAGGATCGGGAACGCCTTCGCCAGTACCAGCACCAACTGGAGGTATATGCCCACCTGGTTGAGGAGCGTACCGGTCAGAAGGTAAGTCGAATGCATCTGTACTACACTGGCGAAGATGGCGGCAATCCTTATGTCTCCTTCACCAAGGATGACCGCGCTATCGGAAAAACGATTGCCCGTTTTGATGACATCGTGGCGCGTATCGAGCGCCAGGATTACCAAATTGAGGCGCGCCCATCGAAGCAATGCCAGAACTGTGACATGCGTGCCTACTGCGACAACAAGAATTGGAAATTTAGGAAAACCGACAAATGACGACAACCACCCCTTCACAGGACAGCCTGCAACTGGCCACACCCGATGGCGGCACTACCAACGTCGAGAAGTACGAGTTTGAGCCAATCAAGGGCTACCCGATGCTCAACTGGCGCGGGAAGCGACCGTTCACCTCGACGCAGTATTACCCTGCGCAATTAAAGGAAGTCCACGGCGAAGAGGTAGATGGGTGGCGCAACAAGATTTTTTGGGGCGATAACCTTCAGGTGATGAGCCATCTGCTGAAGCAGTTCAGGGGCAAGGTTGATCTGATCTATATCGACCCACCGTTCGACTCGAAAGCCGACTATAAGAAGAAAGTTCAGATGAAGGGGCGCTCTGTAGAGAACGACCAGAGCACTTTTGAGGAGAAGCAGTACGGGGACATCTGGACTAATGATGAATATCTGCAGTACATGTATGAGCGGCTTGTGCTTCTCCGCGAACTGCTTACCCCTACAGGCTGCATCTACTTGCACTGTGATGCACACAAAGTGCACCACTTGCGCTGTTTGCTAGACGAAGTATTTGGTGGACAGAACTTCCGAAATGAAGTGATTTGGCATTACAGACGCTGGACTGCGGGCAGCAAGCGTTTTCAGGCCATGCACGATAACTTGCTCTTCTACTCGAAGTCAGATGAGTATTATTTCGGAAAGATAAGCGTCGAGGCCACAGAAAGTCAGAAGGCCGTAATTGAGAAAGGCTATAACGTTAATGTAGTCAACTCGAAAGATGGCAAGATTCGACAACTGCTGGTGTACGACAAAGAAAAAGTTGAAACCTTAATCGCACAGGGGCGCATTGATCCTAGCAACTACGGGCGCGTCGTATACATCAATACAAAAGAAACTATCGCGCCCGATGTATGGACCGACATTCAGTTTCTGCATTCTCAATCACTGGAAAGAACCGACTATCCAACGCAAAAGCCTCAAGAATTGCTTGAGAGACTCTTGACGGCCTCTTGCCCTCCTGGTGGATTGGTACTGGATTCCTTTGTCGGGTCTGGCACTACTGCTGCGGCGGCATTAGCAACAGGGCGGCGTTTTTTGTGCGCTGACATTAACCTAGGAGCAATTCAAACGGTGACTCGGCGACTCTTGTCCGACATTGAAGATTTGCGGCAGCAAAATCTGGGAGTTATGCAGCGCCAAATCGGATTTGAGGTCTATAACGTCAACCACTATGACATCTTCCGCAACCCCGTCCAAGCAAAGGAGCTGCTGATAGAGGCGCTGGAAGTGCAGAAGCTTGAGTTCAGCACCGTGTTCGATGGTGAGAAGGATGGGCGCATGGTCAAAATCATGCCCGTTAACCGGATCGCCACGCGCGCCGACTTGAATGAGCTGATCGCAGGCTTTGACTACAAGGCGTGGGAGCGTAAGCAAAACGAGTCCCCGAACCGTCCGGTTGAGAAGATCACTCTGGTCTGCATGGGTCATGAGCCGGACTTGGCCGCACAACTGGAGCTGGCCGCCAAGCCCTTCAAGATCAACGTTGAGGTAGTGGACATCCTCCGCGACAAGGCTGATCTGGAGTTCAAACGCGACTCGCAGGCCAAGGTGTCCATTAAGAAAGGTGAGTTGGTCATCGAGAAGTTCTACCCGATGAACCTGCTGCAAAAACTCTCGATGCAAAAAGAGTCTGTTGAGAACTGGAAAGAGTTGGTTGAGTCGGTGCTGATCGACTGGAATTATGACGGTGCGGTGCTGCAACCTGCGGTGGTGGACATTCCCGGCAAGAGCGAGCTAGTCCAGGGTGCATACAAGGTTCCTGATGACGCAGGCACCATCCACGTGAAAATCACCGACCTGCTGTCGGAATCGTGGGAAGGGAGCCTTGCTAATGGCTAAAGCTGCCACCAGCAAGGCAGCGAGCGCATCGCTCGACTTTGCCTTCTTTCAGTTTCTCTGGCAGTTCTACCAGGCCAACCGGGGCACCATCCGTACGCACTATAAGGAGCTCACCCGCAAGTTCCTGGACTTCAACAACCCGGAAAAGAACCCCAAGGCCTTCCTGCGCCTGCCGCAGTATGAGGCGCTGGAAACCTACATCTTTCTCAAAGAGTTCCTTGGCAATGCTAAGGTCGAGGAAATCTTCCAGCACTGGTTCGAGAAACAAGGCCGATTCGCCGAGCGTGGTGAAGGTGGGGTTATGTCGGGTAACGCTGGTCAAGTGGACTTGTTCGATAAGATCACGCAGGATCAGTACAAAGCCGTGTTCGCGGCGATGCGCAAAAACCGACGCGCTTACCCAAACTACATCTTTGCGCTGACGATGGGTACGGGCAAAACCATCCTGATGGCGACCTGCATCTTTTACGAGTTCCTGCTGGGCAACAAATTCGAGAAGGACGCACGCTACTGTCACAATGCACTGGTGTTTGCACCGGATAAAACCGTGCTTCAGTCGCTAAAAGAGATTGAGTCATTCAACAAATCACTTGTTGTGCCTCCCGAGTATGTAAATTTCTTGGAGGCACATCTGCGTTTCCATTACCTTGAGGAAGCAGGCACTTCGCTTGACACATTAGACCGCTCGCGCTTCAACATCATCGTCTCCAACACACAGAAAATCATCCTCAAGCGCCAGCACAAAGAGAAGACAGCCACGGATAAGCTATTCGCTGGGACGGGAGAAATTCTGACGGCTACTGGCGTTTATGCTGACGCCGCCGATCTCTACAACTTTGACCAGCCCGAGGAAGAAGGCGAACTTACCACTAACCAACGTTTCGAAAAGCTGCGCCGACTAGAGCAGCTCGGCATTTATGTGGACGAAGCCCACCACGCCTTCGGCAAAGCTCTAGCCAAGGATATGGGCGTGGGAGCCAAGGAAACTGACACTAGCCTGCGTACCACCATAGATATTCTTGCGGCCAGTTTGAATGCGGCGGGAACTCGCGTGGTAGCCTGCTACAACTACACCGGCACGCCTTATGTCGGGCGCGAGGTGTTGCCCGAGGTGGTCTATGCATACGGCCTGAAGGATGCCATCGACAAAGGCTTCCTCAAGAAGGTGACGCTGCACGGCTACGCCAATACCCGCACCGACGAGTTTATCGATATTGCCATTGAGAACTTTCTGAAGGAAACGGACGGACTGCGACCCGAAGGACTGTCCCCGAAGCTGGCGTTCTTCGCTACCACTATCGACGAGCTGACTGGCGAGCTGAAACCGGCCGTCGAGCGCGCGTTACTCAAGCATGGCATTCCGACCTCGCGCATTCTGGTCAATGTGGGCGACGACAAGCTCACTACCAATGACGACATCCGCGAGTTCAACCGGCTGGACACTGAAGGCTCGGAAAAACAGTTCATCCTGCTGGTCAACAAGGGCCGCGAAGGCTGGAATTGCCGCTCGCTTTTCGGCGTGGGACTGTTTCGCGAGCCCAAGTCCAAGGTGTTTGTGCTGCAAGCCACCATGCGCTGTCTGCGCTCCATTGGCCAAGCGCAACATACCGGTCACGTCTTTCTCTCGGACGACAACCTAAACACCCTAAACGACGAGCTGCAACAGAACTTCCGCATCAGCGCCGACGAACTGCAAAAGGTTGCAAAGGACAAGGAGCGTGTCGAAATCCGCGTCGTGGAGCCTCCAGTCAAGATCAGGCTCGTGCGAGTGCGGAAGCAGTACCAGATGCGAGAGAAACAGCTTGTTTCTGGACAGGAGCTAATTCCAGAGCGCTCCAGCCGTGATAAGTGGGCAGAGTTAGTCGAGAAGTACCGGCTTATTGAAACCCAACAGGATGGCCTGACCGCCGCTGATGCCGCCCGCGCATCGGGCAGCCGCACCTTCGACCTGACCTCGCGCCGCGAGAAGCGCATCTTCTCACGCATGACGCTGGTTGCTGAGGTTTCGCGCTACCTCAATCACAGCCCGTTACAGATTGAGGAGCTGCTGGACGCTACCAAGGAAGGCACCGACGAATTGGTCTCCATCACCAATGAGTTCAACGAGCTGCTGTACGACGAAATCATCCCTCGGCTTTTCCGCCAACTCTACGACCTGGACGAGACACAGCAGACTGAGGAGCATGAGGTCGAATTAATCAAGGTGCCCCCGAGCGGTTACTACGAGGTATCAGCGGCCAAGGACAAGATTGTCCGGATGAACGATGCGCAAATTAAGGAAGGGGAACGTGCCAAGAGCTTCCACCTCGACACCTACTGCTTCGACTCTGGCTCTGAGAACTGGCTGTTCTGGGATCTTCTACGCGAGCAGCGGGTAAAGAAGATCTACTTTACTGGAATGCTGACCCATGGGCAGTCTGACTTCTTCATTCAATACATAGACCCGGATTCACGCACCGTACGCAGTTACTATCCGGACTTCATCTTCCAGAGGGAAGAGCCGGATGGAAGTTTGAAGTACGTCATTGTCGAGGTGAAAGCCGACAACCAGATTGAAGACGCAGTGGTGCAGGCAAAAAAAGATTTTGCCCAGCAAATCGCTGTGGCTAGCGGGATGGAGTACCAGATCATCAAGTCATCGGATGCTGATAAGCGGCATTACCGAATGCTGTTGTAGTTGCCTTATGATGCCAAATGCCCCCCAATTATAGAATTCGCAGCATCCGCAAGAAGTCATTACCCGGCGTTACTGCGCCAGTGTCTTGCTCGCTGGACGCCATACTTAAATTTGACAACCCCGAGTCACCGTATTGCGTTTACAGCGAACTGGTCGCCCTGCGACTTGCGCAGACATTTCACATTCCCGTTGCCACTGGGGTGCTTACAACAACCGGCAATGGTGAGGCCTACGCGAGTATCGAATTGGGTTCGCCAGGCCTGAGACTGCCCGATCTATCCCCGCCGCAATTCGAGAATGCTGCATCTCAATACGCGGATGAGGCCGCCGCACTTGTGGTTTTTGACATCTTTATTGGCAACTGGGATAGGGGCAGCAACATCAAGGCCAGCCTGGTTACGCCACACATCCAGATTTTCCAAGGCTTCGATCACGAGCACGGATTGCTTGGGGTAGAAAACCAGCCGCTGAAGAGCATCGAAAAACTGGGAACGTCAGAATTGATCGTGCGCAACCATCCGTTCTATGGTCATGTCACTGGCGCGCTGGTTACCCAATGGGCAGATCGTATTTCAAAAACCAATGATGTGATGATTCGTGAGTGCTGTGAGATCAAGCGCCCACTCAGGGCTGTAACAACCGACATGCAGAAACAATTGTCTGAAGCTCTCTGCCTACGGAAAGCATTTCTTCCGACTATTGTTTCAAGCAATCTAATTCACATCAGGTCATGGCGTTAGACCTTCATTACCATGTCGTGCAGTATGTCGAGGACCCCCTTATTGGCGAGGGCAGGAATGTAGCTATTCTTGCACACCATCTTGGCAAAGGTTACTTCAGAGCCCTTGGCGTTAATGGATATCACCTCGCCCCAAGCCATTTCAAATCGTTGTCCCCCAAGGCACATGAAAGTTTCTGGGCATACCGGGAATGGGTAGAATGTTTTCGATCGGTATCTGCCATCCGGTCGTCTGAACAATTTGACGAGATTATTTCGCGCCTTGGTTCCCGCAGTTCTGGATTGGTCGCATCAGGCGAGGGTGTATTAGAACTTTCCGATGGCCACATCATTGATCCAACCGATGCGATGGATTATCTGTTCCAGCGCCTGGTTCGAACTCCCAAGATTCCACCCATTCTTGCTTTTGAGGATCGTGTTGCTGACTTATTTATGCGGGTTGAAGTGGGTGACGATGAACACTTCTGGGATGAAGCCGTTGAAGTCGAGATGATTTCCGACAATGGAGAGGAAGTCATCAACTTGGAGTTCTCACACCTGCTGACTGGCGATAATCCCATTGGCTTTAACACCCTCGTTCTCCAGGGGGCGACCAAAAAGTCGCTGGCACGCCAAATCGAGCGGATCACCACAACATTTAGGAATGCGGTCAAAACCGGGTATCTACAGCAAGACCGCTGCATCTTGCTGTGCGGGAAGGTCAGCGAAACGCACCGGGATTTTCTCTCACAATTATCAGGCCTTGCTGAGGTGATGGATGTATTCAACGAGTCAACTGTCGGAAGAATCAGAAAGCTCGTTTGGCCTTACTCCTAATGCCCATGCCCACTGCCGTTTTTCCAGCACGGAGAGTCGCTTCATCCGATATTCTTCCTGCGCTGCGCTTTTTCGGTTCGGGAACTCACGCTTGGCCAGCAGCCGTTCCGGGGGATTAAGACGAGTGTACCGCGCTCCCGTACCGGCAGCATGTTCACCGTATCGCCTATCCACATCATCAGTGATCCCGATGTAGATGCCACCGCCCCGGCATTCGATCATATACAGCCACCATGGGCTAGGCATGGGCAACCTTCGCGTTAACTTCGCTGACTAGCTGAGGGTCGATGATATTCAGGTACTTGATAGCCGTTTCATCCGTTATGCCGAACGCCTTGACCAGCACCTTCGGATGACGCAACCCGCCCATATATGCGTTGTATATGGCCGTCGAGAATAGTTGTGCGGCTGAAACGCCCTGCTTCTTGAGGTAGTAACTGACGGCTGCTTCCGTTAGGTGTCCGCCATAGGTTCGGCCCGGAAAGAGGTATTCATTGTTCTCAGTATCCTCCATCGTCGCCAGTGCGCGGCGTTTCTCCAGATATTGTCCGAGCATCTCCCCAAGCCGTCTATCCAGAGTGACTTCTGTCTGCCCCATTGCGAGCCTGAAAAGCCCATCGCGGCCATGCGCCAAGTCGGACAGTTTGATGCGCACAACCCGATTCGCCGGTTGTGCGTAAAGCAGCATCAAGGCGCAGACCAAGGACTCCTTCAGCGTGTCCTCGCTCGGATTGAGCCACGCCTTCAACAAAGCACCATATTTTGCCCTAGACAGGAAAATTCCCTCCGGCAGGCCGCGTGCTACTGATGGTTGAGACAGCTTGCGGAACAGCTTTTCCTCGCGGTTCAGATAGCGCAGGAACGCGCGAATACTCGTCCTGTAGCCGTTTTGCTCAGCCAGAAAGCGATCAAGGTCTGGCTGCTGTATCTGCTGCAGGCTGCTTGTCTTCTGCTCCTTGGTCAAAAAGTCCAGGAATACAGCCGCAGCGCGAAGATCAGCGGTTACCGTGCGGGGTACGAAACGACGGCGTTTCCCGCTCCAGCCGCGCGCCGCATAGCGCTCGTTTATTTTCTCCAAATGTTTGTGGAAGCGTTCCAGCAGTGATGCGTACCATTCTTGTTTCGCCTGATCGATAATCAGCCATTGGCGGCGATTCTCTGAAGCTTCTTCAAGCGACTCATTCGTGATTGCTGAAATGATATTTTCTTTTACTAAGAAGCTGTATGGAACCATATGTCGGCGCAGGCCTTCAGCACCTAACGACGCAATCAACTTCTCAGCAATGATTGACTTTGGGTTGTCAAATGACGCGTCCATTTTTGCGAAGAACAGAAAATATCGTTCCAGCTTTGTCGTGGCTACTGCATGCGGATCCTGGCGGTCGATCAGATCCGCATAGAATTTGCGGAATGCCTCACGGGACCACTCGTGGGTCAGTAAGGCCACCGAGTCCTTGAAACGCTTGTCCGCACGCTTCCGCCAGTAGCAAGCATGGCACATGACCTTGCTGTGCGGCTTTCCGTTTTTCCCGCAGGTATTACACACAAATGGCTTGCTTCCCCTTTCCAGGCAGGATTTGCATACAAGCTTTCCGTCCGCGCGCGCACCGGCCGGGTGTCGATTCTTTCCGCAACCTGCGCAGGTGATATTCCCTTTCCGTTGGCAGTGTTCGCATACCGGCAGATCTGTGAACCCTTTGGTTGCGTTCCGGGAAAGCCTCAAGCTCATCTGACCGCACACTGGACATGGTTTGGCTTCCTTGTAATAGGTTACGCAAGACCCGCAAACAGCGCCGTTCTGAAGGGTTTTCGATGCTCGTGGCAACGCTTTTCCACAACGCATGCATGTTCTACCTTTGAGCGAACAAGCACGACACAGCGGCTCGCCCTCGTCATTACGCCGTCGAGTTGCGCAACCGCACCCGCTGCAGGTTGCGAGCGGTGCAGTTTTCTGAACAGGATTTATTTCGACGGCAATCAACGATTATTTCTTTCTATCAGGTACAGGGAATGCGGTGACCTTCGGTCCAGTGAGATCGACTCCGGATTCGCTGGCAATTGGCTCTCTGCGCACGCGCGCTTTTTTCGGCTTGGATTGCTCCGCATCCTTCCCGGTGCCACTTTCTGCCGATACTGGATCGCTGCGTAGCAAATCCCCGATGTTGCAGTTCAGCACCTCTAGCAAGTGGTCGAGTAAATCTGTGCTGATCCGGTCAGGACGCTCCTTGATGACGCGCGTAAGCTGAGAGCTGGTGACCTGATATCCAGACTTTTCCAGCAAGCGTTGAAGCTCGGTTGCGGTTGATATGTTCCTTTCAGCCATCATCACGCGAAGTCGCCACGACAGCCGCTTCTTTTGTGCTTCGGTCATTTCTTTTCCTCTCCATTTTGATTTCCGAGTATCTGATCCAGTTGGGATCCGATCGCCTTGTTGATTTCGTCGTTAACCATCTCGTCCGGGACGTGCATGTAGCCTTGAGTCGTCGCGCCATAGACATGGCCGTGCTTGCGCCTCACTGCCTCCAATCCAAGCCTCATGGATTCGTGCGTGACGGATGAATGCCGCATGCAGTGTGGGGTAAATCCCAGTCCGCCCAGTCCAGCAAGATCGATTGCATGCTGGAAGCGGGCCTCTGCGGTCGATACGGCCATACGGTTGCCACGTTCCGAAAGAAACAGGGCGGTGTCATTGGCGTCTGCATTGGCCATGAAATACGGGCGGATATTCTTGACGTACCAGTCCAGCATTTGGGGGAGCTGCGGATGTGTAACAGGAACCGAGCGGAATTTCTTGCCGCTGCCTTTGCTGCCCTTGCCCCAGACCTTGATAAAGCCGTAATCGCCAAATTCAGGGAAATTCGGATTAGGTTCGAAGGATGTCACATCAAGGCCAAGTGCTTCTGATATGCGCAGCCCGCCTATATAAAGCGAGTAGAACAGCGCCTTGTCGCGCTGTAGCGGCCGCAAATCCTTTGCACGGAAGTTCGCGGCCTCCTTGATGGCGCGATCGAGCGCGTCGAAGAAAGTGACCACTTGAGCGTGAGTCATCGCGGGCCGCTCCTTCGTCAGCTCGCGCTCGTTCACATGAGGAATGCAATTCTCGGAATGGCAAATCTGTTTGAGATCGATTCCATAACTCCGGCGCACCTCGTTCTTGAACTTGACGTTATCAACGATGTAATCGAAGAAGGAGCGAATGGCCGACTGATACTTGCGCTGGCTGGAGACTGCCAAAGCGCGCTCGACTCCGATGTGTTCACACCACGAGTCAAAATCGTCCTCAGACCAGTACCATGGCGCTGCACCAACATGTGCGAGCATGTTCTGGACGACTGCGATATCGTGATCCACGGAACGTTGCTGGTGACGTAAAGCTCCACGCCGTCGAGCAGACCACTTGGCGATCATGTCGTTGAACAGGGTGGCATCATTCTCCGGCAGCGATAAGCTGTCCGGAGGGGTTTGATGCAACGCTGCCAAATTTATGAGTTTTCTCGCCATGGCTCAAAAAGACTTAAGTGGAATCTCCAATATTAGTGGTGAATCTTCTTCACCTTTCCTGAGCTATTATACACAATGTTGCATCTATTGCAAGTATCCTGAATATTTCGCATATGTAATGCATATAACTCATCAATCAGTTAACTCGATGATTAAAATGAGCTTCATCCGAATTGGCAGAAACAACAATATTCACTCACTCAATGAGTTTTGTTCACCCAAGTTGCATCTGATGCAACTCGCCAATTTCAATAAACTATTTTATTTACAAGGAATTACCAAGCCATCCGTCAATACTGAACGGATTATTGGCAATATTGGAAGGTGGGCAATTCGTCGAGAAACAGCACACCATGCAACGCCATCGAAATTTCGCCGGGACGTGGATTGCTGCCGCCACCGACCAGCGCCACACCAGACGCGGTATGGTGCGGTGCACGGTATGGACGCGTCTTCCACTTCGCCACATCAAAGCTGCCATCCAGCGATTGCACGGCGGCGCTTTGCAACGCTTCGGCCTCGGACATTTGCGGCAGGATGCCGGGGAAACGCGCGGCCAGCATGGATTTGCCGGTGCCGGGCGGACCGACCATCAGCATGCTGTGCCCGCCAGCAGCGGCAATTTCCAGCGCGCGCTTGGCCTGTGCCTGCCCTTTTACTTCGCGCATATCCGGGTAGTGCGGCGTGATGGTTTGCGGCTGGCTAATATACGGCGCGAGCGCTTCGCGACCGGCCAGATGCGCGGCAACCTGCAACAGCGATTGTGCCGGATACACGGTCGCCTCTTCCACCAGCGCGGCTTCGGCAGCATTCGTCTGCGGCAGGATGAAGGCACGCCCGCTGTTGCAGGCGCGGTAGGTCATCGCCAGCGCGCCGCGTATCGGGCGCAGCTCACCGGTCAGTGCGAGCTCTCCGGCGTATTCATAGTCGGCGAGTTTATCGGAAGGTATCTGTCCGGTCGCGGCAAGAATACCGAGCGCGATAGGCAAATCGAAGCGTCCGCTTTCCTTGGGCAGGTCGGCGGGTGCGAGGTTGACGGTGATACGGCGTGCAGGAAAATCAAACCGGCAGTTCTGCAAGGCAGCGCGCACGCGGTCCTTGCTTTCCTTGACTTCGGTTTCCGGCAAACCAACGATAGTGAAATTGGGCAGGCCGTTGGCGAGATGCACCTCGACGGTCACCAGCGCCGCCTCCATGCCGGAAAGGGCGCGGCTGTATAAAACCGCGAGACCCATAATTACTTTGCGGTCGTGTTGCGTTGTGCTTCCAGTTCGGTGACACGCATCTCCAGCAGGATCAGTTGTTCACGGGTACGTGTCAGCAGTTGCGCCTGCACATCGAATTCCTCGCGCGTGATCAGGTCAAGTTTGGCGAAGCCCTGCATCAGCAGGGCGCGGGCATTTTTTTCAATGTCCCTGGCGGGACTGTTTTTCAGCATGTCGCTCAGCTTGGCGGACAGATCGTCAAAGATTTTCGTGTCAGACATAATTGGTTCTCCCGTCGTTAATGCGCTCCCGAAGTGTAGCAAGTTACGCGCTTGCCCGCCGCACCTGCCGGGTGCGAAGACCATCAAATGCGCACCAGAATCATGCACCGATCCGGAGTCGCAACGGAAACATTATCACAATACGTTGTAATCAAAGAATTATTTAATCTGGCACGCATTCTGCTTAGTAGAGGGCGGGGATACTGTTATCTCGTTTTCAATTCAGAAATAAGGAGTCACGATGAAGGCAAGCAAAACAAGTTCCGGTGCGGTCACAGGCAAGCTGTTGAACACTCTGATATTGGTTGCACTGGCAGCGCCCGGTGTAGCCATAGCAGAAGAGGCCTCGCCATTCAGCGCGAACCTCGGTTTCACTACCGATTACATTTTCCGTGGCATCTCACAAACCTCCGGCAACCCGGCGCTGCAGGGCGGCATCGATTATGCGCATACCAGCGGTCTGTACGCCGGGATATGGGGTTCGAATGTGAGCTGGATCGCCGACAGTGGCGCGGTGGCGACTGGCAGCGTCACCATGGAACTGGACACCTATTTCGGTTTCCGCAACAGCTTCGCAAATGATTTCACTTACGATATCGGCTTCATCCGCTACAACTATCTGGGCAGCTACACTGAAAATGTGGCGGGCGGTTTTGCCAAGGCGGACACCGACGAGATATACGGCGCGCTCGGCTACAAATGGATTACCGCCAAGTATTCCTACGGCCTCGGTAAATTTCTGACCGTGCCCGGCGCGGCAGGCACCAACTACATCGAGGTCAACGCCAGCGTGCCGCTGGGCGATACCGGCATCACGTTCGGCGCGCATGCGGGCAAGCAGACCTACAAGGGCGCCACTGCCGACGCACTGGCGCTGGCCGGCACCAGCGCTACTTACAGCGACTACAAGTTGAGTGTATCGAAGGACTTCAGCGGTTATGTGATCGGACTGGCCTATACCGACACCAACGCCAGCCCGTTCTACATCTATCCTGCATTTGGCGGCGACTGGGCGAAAGGCACCGCTGCGTTGTCCGTGACACACGCGTTCTAACAACCACCAGCGGGATGAATCCCGCCTTTGCAAAGGAGATTGTCATGAAAATGGTTACCGCCATCATCAAACCCTTCAAACTCGACGAAGTGCGCGAGGCGCTTTCCGCCATTGGCGTGCAGGGCATCACCGTCACCGAAGTCAAGGGCTTCGGCCGGCAAAAGGGCCACACCGAGCTGTATCGCGGCGCAGAATACGTTGTGGACTTCCTACCAAAAGTGAAACTGGAAGCCGCCATACAGGCCAATCTGCTGGATCAGGTGCTGGAGGCTATCGAAAAATCTGCGCGCACCGGCAAGATCGGCGACGGCAAGATTTTCGTGCATGAACTCGAAAACGTGATCCGTATCCGCACCGGCGAAACCGGCGCAGAAGCGCTGTAAGGAGAACCTCGCCATGAAGAAACTATTTGAAGTTTTCGCGCTGCTGGCAGCATTGTGCAGCGTATCCGCTATGGCTTATGCCGAGGCTATCGCACCGGTGCCCGACAAGGGTGATACCGCATGGATGCTGGTTGCCACCATACTTGTCATCCTCATGTCGTTACCCGGTTTGGCGTTGTTCTACGGCGGCCTGGTGCGCGTCAAGAACATGCTGTCGGTGCTGGCGCAAGTGTTCGCGATCTTTTGCCTGATCTCCATCCTGTGGGTGGTGTATGGCTACAGTCTGGCATTCACGGCAGGCGGCGGCATGAATGGCATCATCGGCGGATTCTCCAAGGCATTCCTCGCGGGTGTGGGCACCGATGCAGTGGTGGAAACTTTCAGCAAGGGCGTGGTGATTCCCGAGATGTTGTTCATGGTGTTTCAACTAACCTTCGCGGCGATCACCGTGGCGCTGACCGTGGGCGGGTTTGCCGAGCGCATCAAGTTCTCCGCGTTGCTGGTGTTCGCCGCGCTGTGGTTCACCATCTCCTATCTGCCGATGGCACACATGGTGTGGTTCTGGGGCGGTCCTTCGGCTTACGCCGATCCGTCCGGCTTCATTTTCGGCAAGGGCGCGCTGGACTTCGCAGGCGGCACAGTAGTGCACATCAACGCCGCGATGGGCGCATTGATGGGCGCCATCGTGCTGGGTAAGCGCCTTGGCTACGGTAAGGAAATCATGGCGCCACACAGCCTGACCATGACCATGATTGGCGCATCGCTGCTATGGGTTGGCTGGTTCGGCTTCAACGCCGGCTCCAATCTCGAAGCCACCGGAACCGCCGTACTGGCGATGGTGAATACCGTGGTCGCAACCGCCGCCGCCGCCTTCTCGTGGATGCTTGCGGAATGGCTGTTGAAAAGCAAACCCAGCATGTTGGGGCTGGCTTCCGGCGCAGTTGCCGGCCTGGTTGCCGTTACACCGGCGTGCGGCTTCATCGGCCCGATGGGCGCCATCGTACTGGGACTGCTTGCCGGGGTGCTGTGCTTCTGGGGCGTCACCGGGCTGAAAAAACTGCTTGGCATCGACGATTCGCTGGATGTGTTCGGCATCCACGGCGTGGGCGGCATTCTGGGTGCATTGGGCACCGGCGTGCTGGCGTCTCCCAGCCTTGGCGGTACCGGCGTATTCGACTACGCGACCGGCAAAGTGGCGGAATACTCCATCGTCGGGCAAGTCACCAGCCAGGCCTGGGGCGTGGGTGTCACAATCCTGTGGTCCGGCGTGGTCAGCTTCGTGCTGTTCAAGCTGATTGACCTGGTGATGGGTCTACGTGTGCCGGAAGAAGCAGAACGCGAAGGGCTGGATACCGCGACGCACGGCGAACGCGCTTACAGCCTGTAAGTATCGCATGGGCGAATCACGCTGCGTGATTCGCCCTGATCTGAATCCGGCAGGCAGGCCGTCTGCAATCCCATATTCAGAATATCAACGCGATGATTACGGCGGCTACGCGCCCGACGGAATATCTCCAAGCCAGACGCGCGCTAATTCGGTACAATGGCAGTCTATATGACCGACTCCACCGCTGAAAGAATCCTGTTTTCCTCCCTCGACCTTGATCCGCTGATACTGCGCGCCATCGAAGAGCAGGGCTACTCAGAACCGACCCCGATACAGGGACAAGCCATTCCGCACGTGTTGGCAGGCCGCGACCTGATGGCGATGGCGCAGACCGGCACCGGCAAGACTGCGGCATTCACCCTGCCCTTGTTGCAGCGCCTGCTGCCGTTTGCCAGTACCAGTGCTTCACCCGCCCGCCATCCGATTCGCGCGCTGATTCTCACCCCGACACGGGAGCTGGCGATCCAGGTCGGCGAGAGCGTCGCCACCTATTCCAAACATGTGCCGTTGCGCTCCACCGTGGTATACGGCGGCACCGATATCAAGGCGCAAAAACCGGTGCTGATGAAGGGGCTGGAGATACTGGTGGCCACACCGGGTCGTCTGCTCGATCACGTCGAGAGCCGCAACCTGATGCTCAACCAGGTGCAAATCCTGATCCTGGACGAGGCGGATCGCATGTTGGACATGGGCTTCATGCCGGACCTGCTGCGCATCCTCGCGCTACTGCCGAAGCAGCGCCAGACCTTGCTGTTTTCGGCCACGTTTTCCGACAGCATCAAGAAGCTGGCGCAGGATTTTCTGCGCCATCCGGTCACCGTGGAAACGGCGCGCATCAAGACCGAAAACGAGAGCGTCAAGCAATCAGTTTATCTGGTCGAGCCTGAGCACAAATTCCACGCACTGGTCGAAGTCATCCGCTCGCGCGACATCAAACAAGTGCTGATCTTCACGCGCACCAAACTGAGCGCCGCACAAGTCGCGCGCAAGCTGGCGCGCGACGGCATCACTGCCGATGCGATTCACGGCGACAAGACCCAACAGGAGCGCATCAAGGCGCTGGAGGCGTTCAAGGCCGGCACTGTCGTGGCGCTGGTGGCCACCGATGTGGCGGCGCGCGGTCTCGACATCGACCTGCTGCCGCTGGTGGTGAATTACGAATTGCCGATGCACGCCGAGGATTATGTGCACCGCATCGGCCGCACCGGACGCGCCGGCGCATCCGGAGAAGCGGTATCGCTGGTGGACAGCAAGGAAGAGCGCAAGCTGGACGATATCGAAAAATTGCTGAAACGCACCTTCCAACGCGAACGACTGCCGGAACCGGCACACAAGCGGAATTATCAAAGCCACGGCCCGCTCAAGGCGGCGGCCACGCATGCCCGCAAACCGGCGGCGGACGATTGGTTCAGCAAGCCCTACGAACCGTCAACACCGGCACGTCAGGCGGAAGAAATACAACCGGTACCGAGAGCTTCCGCCAAGCCTGTAGCTGCACTGTTCAGACGCAAGACCGAGCCAACCGCTTAACTCCTCTGGTTTCTGTATGCATCACATATACTTCGGTATGTGATAATTCGGCTATTGGAGTTAGCCAATAAACCACCACACTATGCCAGCCCGCAAATCCCTTTGGCTGGCTGGAATAATTCATGACGCTAAGCTGGGCATGGATTACAATTCCGCAGCCCCCATTCTGGGAGTAGCAAATGGCCGTCACAAAAACCATTCAGCATCGCTTGCTGCTTAATCCTCTTGAGAAACGGGCATGATTGCCATTTTCGACACCACTATTGCCATTGATGCACCAAATAGCATCGTCGTAACAGATGCCGAATGTGCGCATTACATATTATGAAAATCAAAGCCTTCGATAGAAGCGAACACGTATACAAGAACGATGCTTTTGCCGAGCTCGTCAAGGACGCTATCAGGTTCTTTAACGGTACCCCTGTACACACGCTACCCCCGCCGGAATCTTTCCGTGGCACAGGGGTCTATGCCATTTATTACACAGGCAAAAATCCTACATACAAAAAATATGCCGAATTGAACCGGTTGTCTTACAGCTACCCGATATATGTCGGCAAGGCTGTACCAAGAGGCTGGCGCCAAGCGCGGGTTTCCGACAATAAGGACGGCCAATCCAAAGAACTATTTGGACGCCTTCGTGAGCACAGCCGGAGCATTAGTATCGCTCCGGGCCTGGAGCTTCAGGATTTCAGTTGCCGGTTCGTTATTTTTGAAGATGCCAGCTCGGACATGATAGGCACCATCGAAGCCACGCTCATCAAATTGAACAGACCCCTCTGGAATACTGCTGTGGATGGCTTCGGAAACCACGACCCCGGAAGCGGGCGATATGAGCAAGCAAAATCGGATTGGGATGTCCTGCATCCCGGTCGAGCTTGGGCGGAAAAATGCAACGGCGCTCATGCCGATAAAAGCGCCATTCTTTCCAGAATCAAAAATCACTTCAAAAATATCGAGCGCAAGCCATGAAGTCATTAGAGATATTTTCCGGGGCTGGCGGATTAGCTAAAGGGTTGGAACTCGCCGGTTTCCAGCATTCCGCCTTCGTCGAATTCAACAAGTATGCCTGCTCATCCCTCTATGAAAATTTTGATGCTGGAAAAGTTTTTTTTGGAGACATTAAAGACTTCGACCTTAATGCCTTGAGCGACGTTGATGTCGTGGCAGGCGGCCCGCCATGCCAGCCATTTTCGCTAGGCGGCAAACATGGCGCGGATCAAGATAGCCGCGACATGTTCCCCTATGCGATTCGGGCGATTGAACAACTCACACCCAAAGCTTTTGTATTTGAGAACGTCAAAGGCCTGCTCAGACCATCATTTGCGGATTACTTCGAGTACATCATCCTGCGGCTCACCTATCCCGGATTTACTGCACAACCTGATGCGGACTGGAAAGATCATTTACATGACTTGCGCAGCATCAGCCAGCTTTCCTATGCCGGAACCAAGTACGACATCACGTTCAAGCTAATCAATGCGGCAAATTACGGCGTGCCGCAAACGCGGGAACGGGTTGTTATCGTCGGTACGAGAGCAGATTTGGCCGTGTCTTGGTCATTTCCCGCAGAGACTCACACCGAAGATCGATTGCTTTGGGAAATGTATGTCTCAGGCGAATATTGGCAACGCCACCATGTCACAAAATCAAACAGAGTGCCGATAACCGAGTTTTTGCAAGAAAAAATTCTGCGCTTGAAAGATAAGTACGGCATGTTTGAACCCGAGCAATTGCCTTGGCTCACGGTCAGGGATGCGCTGCACGGCATACCCGACCCAAAGACCCGACACGGCATTGCCGACCACATTTTTCACGACGGCGCACGCACCTATCCAGGCCACACAGGCAGCGATATCGACTGGCCCGCAAAAACTATCAAGGCTGGAGGCCATGGCGTACCCGGCGGAGAAAACATGATCCGCTACCCGGATGGAAGCGTCCGCTATTTCACGGTGTGCGAGGCCAAGCGCATCCAGACCTTCCCGGACAGCTTCGTCATAAAAGGTGCATGGGGAGAGGCGATGCGCCAGATAGGGAATGCGGTTCCGGTGTTGCTGGGCGAAACAATAGGCCGAGAGTTGGCGGGTAGATTGGATGCATACGGTGGTATTTCCAGTGCAGCTAGCCCTTACCGTGCAAGCCTTTAATACCGTCAGAGATTCCAAATGAGAGCCAGACAGCAATATATTTTTCCTACAAGGCCGTTAGCTATAGACCTGTTTTGTGGTTGTGGTGGCATGACCGAAGGATTGAAGCAGGCGGGCTTCAAGGTGCTATGGGGTATTGATGTCGCTGCGTCCCCACTAACTGCTTACCGCGCAAATCATCCAGAAGTTTTGGTTGATGAAAAGGATATCCGGAAGATTGAATGCAAATATCTGATGAGAACCCTTAACCTAAAAAAAGGAGAATTAGATTTATTGGCGGGTTGTCCGCCTTGCCAAGGGTTCTCCACAATGCGCACTAACAATGGTCGCTACTCCATTCCTGATGAACGAAATAATCTTATTAACGACTACCTTCGTTTTGTAGAAGCATTTCTCCCAAAAGCCGTAATGCTTGAGAATGTACCAGGACTTAAAGATGACCCGCGCTTTGATATTTTTGTAGCAACCATGTCCGGCTTTGGATATCAAGGCGAATGGAAAGTTCTTAACGTTGCAGACTATGGTGTTCCACAGCGAAGACGGCGATTGATTTATGTTGCCGCGTACAGGAAGAGCATTTGCATATCGGATAAAAAATACGAATATCGTTCTGTTAGGGACGCAATTGGCTCACTTCCATTGGCAGGAAAAAGTGGCGATTTTATGCATGACATCCCAGAGAAACGAACAAAAAAAATTCAAGAAATGATTGCCTTAATCCCCAAGAATGGAGGCAGCAGGTCGCAACTTCCGGCTAAATATGTCCTGCCGTGTCATATAAGAAACCCTGGAGGGTTCAAAGATGTCTATGGTCGAATGGATTGGGATAAGCCATCTCCAACAATTACTGGTGGGTGCGCCAGCCCATCAAAAGGCAGATTTCTACACCCCGAAGAAAATCGCTGTATCACACCAAGAGAGGCGTCACTTCTTCAAGGCTTTCCACCTAATTATTTTTTTCCACGAGGACTTTCTAAAGATCAGCTGGCATTGATGGTGGGTAATGCGCTTCCTGTTCCATTCATTTATGCCCATGCAACAGAAATCCGACAACAGATGAAGAAATGGTAGGAAAAGAATGAGTGACTCACCATTTGAATTGCGTTTTGATCCATTGACGATCAAGCATCTTGGCGTCCGAATGTACTCGACGCTACCCCCTGCATTAGCTGAGATTATTTCAAACTCCTATGATGCTGATGCAAACAACGTCACCATCACATTGTCCGAAAAGAGTGGGAAGCCAATAGAAATAAAAATAGAGGATGATGGCAAAGGGCTTTCGCTCGAAGAAATTAATAGCAAGTTCCTAGTGATAGGGCGCAACAGGCGCAATGAAGAAGGCGATACTCCCTCGGTAAAATATGGTCGTTTACCAACTGGGAAAAAGGGGCTCGGTAAGTTAGCGCTATTCGGCCTTGCAAAAACCATCACGATTTTGACCAAGCAAAATGGTCTACAGAATGAATTTATTCTAGATTGGGATGATCTCAATACCGCTCAGGGTAAATATCTTCCAAAGAGGGTGTCCCGGATTTTGTGTAAACGGGAATTCATTATTGCTGCGGCATCCGGTCTTCGAACTGGATAGTAAACCGATTTAATGCCGCTTTCCAATCCCTAATTGGCATCGTCCATTTCTTGCTGA
>Ga0307376_10000157_pt1 | contig 97720 bp, 83 predicted proteins | sample TR2MG_FD_202536 | JGI IMG/M metagenome (GOLD analysis project Ga0307376, IMG submission 202536) | Soil microbial communities from Risofladan, Vaasa, Finland - TR-2 | ecosystem: Environmental > Terrestrial > Soil > Coastal area > Acid sulfate soil | place: Finland: Risofladan, Vaasa | collected...
AAGTAGTTGCGGAAACCAGAGAAATCATCCGGCCCGGAAGAAGTAACCCTCGAAAACAAAGGCCAAAGAAACCTTATTCAATGAATTACAAGCGATTATGAATTATCACTAACTAAACGACATTGATTATTATATTATTATTAAACACTAACCTTATATCTTTGTAATTGAAACATAATATTAATAAGGCACTGCCGTTTATTTAACAAAGAACATATGAAAAAGTTATTTTCTCTTATTCTGATAATTATTCTTTCAGCAGGTTTTTTCCAAAGCTGCAAAAAGGATAAAGGAGACCCACCCACATTACCTCCGGCCGGATCCATGACAATTGATTTCAGTAATTTTACATCACAAAAAAAGTCTGCTGATCAGGTATTTGTTTATAAAGGAACTGAAAACAGCAATTGGGAATTTGCCGCAACAGTTGCATTATTCTGGAATTCAATCATTAATACAACCCTGGTAGTTCCAGTAGCTGCTTTTGGTCATGCAATTGATCAGGATCCGGTATATCTGGATAATAAAACCTGGCAATGGAGTTATAATGTTACAATCGCTTCAACAACATACACTGCAAGACTTACGGGGCAGATCGGAGACAATGATGTTATCTGGAAAATGTATGTTTCCGGTGACTTTACTGAATTTCTATGGTTTGAAGGAAGCTCAAAACTTGATGGTACAGGAGGTCAGTGGATACTGAATGAAAGTTCTACTGCACAGGGACATCTTCTTCAGATCGACTGGACAAAAACTTCCGGATCAATTGGCACTATTACTTATACATATGTAAAATCTAACTCCTTTAATGGCAGCACGGTAGAATATGGATTAAACAGTTCAACAAGTGCATATTATCAGGTTCATTATTATAATGGCGTGAAATTTTCAGATGTTGATATTGAATGGAATCCCACAACACATAGTGGGAGAGTAAGTAGTTCAGATTATCTTCTTGGGGAATGGTATTGCTGGAATGAACAAAAGATAAATATTCTTTGTGAGTAAGAATACATTTTATAATATTTAAAGAGGGTGTCTTAATCGGACGCCCTCTTTTTTTATTATTAATTCCCAACTGAAAATTTGGTAATTAATTAATAATGTCTTTACTTTGTGGTTCAAAGTACTTTTAATTTATAGCTATGAATGACATAAAGGACTATAATGAAGATCTGAAGAGTATAAAAAAAATTATGGAGGAAACTTCCAGATTTCTTTCATTAAGCGGGCTATCGGGTATTTTTGCGGGTTTTATAGCTTTGGCCGGCGGAGCACTTGCTTATTTAGTGATACTGAAAAGTCATACATTCGCTTATAGTGAATTTTTCATGAACTTGTCCAATAATGAAACAAGCAGTATGAAGATTCAACTTATTATTGTTGCTCTTCTGGTACTGATACTTGCTCTTGCCGGATCGCTTTATTTTTCATACAGAAAATCACTAAGGACAGGTCAAAAAATCTGGACTCCTGTTTCAAAACGAATGCTTATCAACCTGTTAGTTCCCCTGGCAACAGGCGGAATCTATATTTTAATACTCTATTCTAAAGCACAATGGCTTTTTATTATTCCTTCGATGCTGATTTTTTACGGTCTGGCATTAGTCAGTGCAGGAAAGTTCACATATAATGAAGTTTTCTATCTTGGTTTAATTGAAATTGCTACGGGTCTTATATGTAATGTTTTGCCTGAATATGGCATATTTTTTTGGTGTTTTGGGTTTGGTGTTCTTCATCTTACCTATGGCCTGCTTATGTATAGAAAATACGAAAGATGAAAGTTCCAATTTCAAGTTTAAATAAATTATTTGAAAACAGAGTCCGGTTAGGGATAATGGCCATCCTGATAGTCAATGATTCATTTGATTTTAACAGTCTCAAAGAGACCCTTGAAGTTACAGATGGTAATCTGGCCAGTCATTTAAAAACGCTTGAAGATAATTCTCTTATCAGGGTTAACAAACAATTCATTGGAAGAAAGCCAAATACCAGGTATTCAATAACTGAAACAGGATCCAGGGCATTTAAGATCCATTTAGATGCTCTGGAGCAAATTATTAAATCACAATAATTTTTTTATCCTTTCACTTTGCGTTGCAAAGCATTTTTAACTAAAACAGATAATCATGAAAATTGAAATCAGCGACAACAAAAAATGGCAACATTCTTTAACTCTAAAGATTGTGCTATTGGCAGTTTTTGGAGTTTTTTTACTTATCCCTCTTGAAATGATCAAATCCATTATCAGGGAAAGACTCAAAAATTCAGAAGACGTAAAGAAAGATATTGCATTTCAGTGGTCGGGACAACAGAACATTTGTGGTCCGATATTGAATATTCCGGTGTGGATCTTCCCATCAACAACTGATGCAGAACCTTATAAAATAGTTTATCACATAATGCCGGAATCACTTATTATCTCAGGGGATATTCAAACGGAAACAAGACACAGGAGTATTTACCAGGCAGTTGTATATACTGCTGATCTCAGTCTTTCGGGAGAATTTATCATTTCTGACATTAAAATTGCTGAGAGAAACGAAATATTATGGAATGAATCCTATGTTACCCTGGGAATAAGTGATAACAGAGGACTTAAGGGGGATATTTCACTTCAAATAGATTCTGATAATATAGAAGCAATTCCCGGGGCGGAGGACTCTGACCTGTTTACATCAGGTATTACTTTTATATCAAAATTATCAGGGCAGAAAAGAGAGATCCCATTTGTACTAAAATTTAAACTTTCCGGTTCTGAAAGCCTGCAATTTTCTCCTGTTGGAAAAACAACAAAAGTTAGCCTGCAATCACCCTGGAATTCTCCCGGTTTTAGCGGCAATTTTCTACCGTCAGAAAGGAGTATAAGTGAATCGGGGTTCAATGCAAAATGGTTAATAACAAACCTGAACAGGAACTTTCCTCAAACCTGGACAGGAAGGAGTTATGTCCCTTCAAATGATAATTTTGGTGTTGACTTTATCCTTCCTGTTGATCACTATCAAAAATCATTAAGAAGTGCAAAATATGGGATTTTATTTATAGCGCTAACCTTTTTTGCTCTTATATTTGTTGAGTTGACAACAAAAGAAAACATACACTTATTCCAGTATATTCTGGTTGCCCTGGGACTGGTTCTTTTCTTTTCGTTGCTAAATGCTATAAGCGAGCACACTGGCTTTAATATGGCATACTTTATATCAGCTTCATCAACAATTTTACTTATCTCATTTTTCCTTTTTACTCTGATAAAGAAATACCGGCCGGTACTGTTGATTTTCGGATTATTGACAGTTCTATACTCTTTCATCTTCATTTTATTAACACTGAATGAATATGCATATCTGGCCGGAAATATTGGATTGTTTGTTATTCTTGGAGTAACAATGGCCCTTTCTGTAAAATTAAATTTGTTCAGTACAAAAACATAAACAGAGGCCGGGAATAGACTAATATTTTCACTTCATTTTATCCATCGTAAAGCAGCAGGAGATTATGTTTTCTTTTCCTGCTGTTTTTCTTTTATCAACAGACAAATAGTTCTGCATCAGTTTTTTTATTAATTTGCGCCCCTGAATTTTAACTATATAAGTATGTCATTAAGAAAGAAATCCCTCTTACTTATTCTATCGATCCTGTTTGTCGATCAGGTATTAAAAATATGGATTAAAACTCATATGACGATAGGCCAGGAAATACATTTATTTGGTAATTGGGGATTGATACATTTCATTGAAAATAATGGAATGGCATTTGGTATGGAAATGGGTGGCTCGACCGGCAAAATTATATTAAGCATTTTCAGGATTATTGCAATTATAGGAATAGGCTATTTCCTGTCATCACTAATTCATAAAAAGGCACACATGGGATTGATATTGGCAGTAAGTGCAATTATGGCCGGAGCAATAGGAAATATTATCGATAGTGCATTTTACGGAATGATTTTCAGCGAAAGTTTTTATCAGCCTGCAATTGCATTCCCTCCCGGAGGTGGCTATTCTTCCCTGCTTATGGGTAAAGTCGTTGATATGTTTTACTTCCCTGTAATTAATACGCATTGGCCTGATTGGTCGCTAATTAAAGCAGGGGAATCATTCGTGTTTTTCAGACCTGTATTTAATATTGCTGATTCAGCAATAACGTGCGGTGTAGCCTCAATAGTATTATTTCAAAAGAGAATGTTCCGTGATTTTTCCTGATCTCGTTCAGGATTCCTAAAAGTAATTGCTTCCACTATTGGCAGCAACTGCTCACGCAACTCAGAACTGTTTTAAGATTTTCGTGCTTAAGAAAGTACCAGGTGTTTTTTCCTTCCCTTTTTGAAGATAATACTCCCTTGTCTTTTAAAATTCCAAGATGATGCGACGCTGTTGATTGTTCTATTCCTAGCTTTTTATGAATTTCAGTAACTGTTAGTTTTTTACCATCCTCCAGAGTCCCTACAATTAATATCCTTATTGGATGGGCTATTGCTTTAAGCATATTTGCCGCTTTATCAAGACTTTCAGGACTAAGATCTTTGAATTCCATGCTTCAATTATTTCGTTGAGCAAATATATATAAATATGTTAATATGTTAAATGGTGATCATGATTTATCAGGGAACAGAATAAATTTAAGCAGATAAAATCGTCTCAATTGATACAACAAACAATTAAAAGTATATCTCTAACACCTGATTTTACTATATTTGAACGAAATAAATTTTTATGTCCATTCTAGCCAGTATAAAAAAGCCGGTTTACAAGGAAATGGCTGAATTTGAAGCCTATTTTCGTAAGACTATGCATAGTGATATTCCATTATTGAATATAATCCTTAACTATATTTTCCGCCGTAAGGGTAAACAGATGAGGCCTCTGCTTGTCTTTCTTACTGCAAAGCTTAATGGGGAAATAGCAGAGCCTACCTATGTTGCTGCTACATTGATAGAACTTCTTCATACAGCATCTCTTGTTCATGATGATGTTGTTGATGATGCACGGGAACGTCGGGGAGTCCTTTCAATAAATGCTCTATGGAATTCTAAAATAGCCGTTCTGGTTGGTGATTACATGCTTTCAACAGGAATGCATATTTGTGTTGAAAAAGCGCGCTACGATATGCTGGAAATTGTTTCTGAAGCTGTTAAGTCCATGAGTGAAGGAGAGTTACTTCAATTACAAAAGGCCAGAAAACTTAATATCAAAGAGGAGGATTATTTTAAAATCATATTAAGTAAAACAGCCGCTTTACTTTCTGCATGTACAGCCTGCGGGTCAAAATCAGTAACAGATGATCCTGATACTATACAGCTAATGAAAGACTTTGGAGAAAACATAGGAATCGCCTTTCAGATAAAAGATGATTTGCTTGATTATGAGGGAACAGGACTAACGGGCAAAATATCCGGAAATGATATTAAAGAAAAAAAGATAACCCTTCCTCTTATTCACGCACTTGAGCAATCTGCAAACTCCCATAAGAGACATATCCTTGGCATTGTTAAAAACAAGAAAAAATCTAAATCAGAGATAGCCGAGGTAATCCGTTTTGTTTCTGAATATGGGGGAATAGAATATGCAGAACTAAAAATGAACCAGTACAGAGATAAAGCTCTTGCAATTCTTGACTCTTATCCTGACTCCGAAGTAAAAGATTCATTAAAAGGGTTTGTACATTACACTACCACCAGAAAAAAATGATCAGGCAGCGTAACCACAGTAGCTCCGGAAATAAATGTCAGTTAGTTTATTTATTGTATTTTTAAGTCTTTACACTTACTTAGAAGGGGTTGAACGGGGTTGAAAAGGTTGAAGGGTTGAAGAGTCGGGATTAATGAAGAAGATTAAGTTTAACACAAATATTAAATCTAAATTTATTATTTTTCACAAGTCAAACATATTATAAAAAAAGCTATGGTAACACTAAAACATATTAATGATTTTATTGATTCCCAGCCCATTGCACTCATTGGAGTATCGCGAAATTCCAAAAAATTCGGATATACTGCTTTCAAAGAACTTAAAGAAAAGGGGATGAAAATAATTCCCGTTAATCCTGTTGCAGAAGAAATATTAGGAGAAAAAGTCTATCAAAACATCAACCAGCTTCCTTCAGATGTTCGGGGTGTTATCATTATGACCAAAAAGGAAAAGACAGCAGAAGTCGTACGACAGGCAAAGGAAAAGGGAATAAAGCAGATCTGGATTCAACAGATGGCTGCTAGCAAGGAGGCTATTGCTGAGTTAAATGACACTGATATCAATTATATTACAGGAGAATGTATACTAATGCACTATAAACCTAACAGTATTCATAAATTTCACAGGGCAATAAATAAATTTTTTGGAAGGTTTCCTAAATAGCACTTTGGAACATTCAGTTTAAACATAAATTGTATTTCCATGTTATAATTATATCTGGTATTAAAATGACTTTGCGACAAGACTTATACAGATTAGAATTTTCAGTAAGAGATTACGAGTGTGATCTCCAGGGTGTAGTCAATAATGCTAATTATCAACATTTTCTGGAGCATGCACGACATGAATATCTCCTATCAAAAGGAATCAGTTTTGTTGATCTGCATAATGAGGGTTTAGATCTAATTGTTACCAGAATTGAAATTGATTATAAATTTCCATTAAGAAGTCGTGACAAATTCTTCGTTACTGTGGAAATTGAGAGAGAAGGAAACGCAAGGCTTGTTTTTATTCAGAATATTTACAGGGTTAATTATGAAAAACTTATTGTAAGGGCAAGAGTTACCGGAGTCGCAACCAAAAAAGGAAGACCGGTACCTCCTGGCGGGTTGATCGTACAATTAGGATTGGAATAGAGAACCTTTTTAACACAATAAATTAGGAGCTATGGCAATAAAGAAACTTACCCGCAGACAGTTTGTTACTACTCTCTCGGCAGGTGCCGGAACCGTTTTGTCAGGAAAAGCAGCTTTCTCTTTATCTCATAATCAAGCTGTTTTATCAGGAGATCCATTGCAGATTGTCAATATTGGCAATTCCGGAATAAGATCAACTTTGATAGGAATGGGAACCGGATTCAGCGGTTATAACCGTTCTTCAAATATCACGAGGGCAGGTGTTGCAGAATCACTTATCAGGCAGGCATATGAAAAAGGGATCCGATTTTTTGATTGTGCTGACAGCTATGGGACACATCCTTTTACAGCTGCCGCGTTAAAGGGTATCCCACGAGATACATATACTCTAAGTTCAAAGATATGGTTAAGCGAAGGTGGAATACCTGAACCGGAACGTCCTGATGCTAACGTTGTTATTGACCGGTTCCGCAAAGAACTAAATACTGACTATATTGATCTTGTTCAAATTCACTGCATGACTGATGCTAGCTGGACGGAAACATATAAAAAACAAATGGACATTCTTGAAAACCTCAAGGCCAAAAAGATAATAAGGGCTCATGGAGTTTCTGTTCACTCGCTGGAAGCAATGGAAGCTTGCGTTAATAATCACTGGGTAGATGTTGTACATGTTCGTGTTAACCCTTATGGGGAAGCAATGGATAAAAAAGATCCGGGTCTTGTAATTCCTGTAATTGAAAAGCTGCACAAGGCAGGCAAAGGGGTTATCGGAATGAAATTAATTGGAAATGGCAAATTCAGAAATGACTCTGAAAAGATAGATGCTTCGCTTAAATATGTTCTTGCACTGGGTACTGTCGATATGATCATCGTAGGATTTGAGCTACCTGAACAGATTGACAATTATATAGAAAGAGTCAGGACTGCATTAAATTCAAGGACATAACGTTGTATCATAATAAAAGTTATCAATATAAAATCAATATGAAAATTTACAAATTCATCCTTGCACTATTTGTAATAATTATTGCTTATGCATTCGTTCAAAAAGAGAACAGAACTGAGATTATTGAAACAGGCGCAAAGCTTGAAAAGCTTGCCAGCGGGTTTCTGTTTACCGAGGGCCCATCAGCAGATTCGGATGGGAATGTCTATTTCACCGATCAGCCTAATGACAGAATAATGGTTTGGAGTGTTACAGGAGAGCTCTCCACTTTTTTGCAGCCCTGCGGCCGATCTAATGGACTTGCATTTGACAACAATGGCTACCTGTGGGCCTGTGCAGATGAAAAAAATGAAATCTGGAAAATTTCCCCTGATAAAAAAGTAACTGTTGTCCCTGCCAATTATATGGGTAAACTGTTTAACGGCCCCAATGATCTATGGATTATGTCTGATGGAGGAGTATATTTTACAGACCCTTTTTATGCCAGACCCTGGTGGAGCCACACAATAATGCCTCAGGATTTACAGGGAGTATATTATCTCAGTCCCGACAATAAAACAGTAACCCGGGTTGCCGATGATCTTTTGCAACCCAACGGAATTGTGGGTATGTCCGATGGAAAAACACTCTTTGTTGCAGACATTAAAGCAAATAAGACCTGGTCTTATACAATCAACAAAGATGGGAGTCTAAGCAACAAAACGCTCTTCTGTAATTTGGGTTCTGATGGTATGACTATTGATACCAAAGGGAATATCTACCTTACCGGTAACGGTGTAACCATTTTTAACAGGGAGGGTGTCAGGATAGCGAACATAGAAGTTCCTGAGAGCTGGACAGCAAATGTCTGTTTTGGTGATCCGGATATGAAGAGCCTGTTTATTACAGCCAGTAAAGGACTTTACCGTATACGATTGAAAGTAAAAGGAACGGCAGGATAGTAACTGATTTATTTCTCCCGGCATTTATTATATTGACATTCGTCAAAACATAAGTCACTTTTAATCGTGACTTGAGTAAAAATTTATATTATTGCAACTTATTTTAGTTATCAGTTATATAATTTCAATATTTAATACCTGAGAAACGTCAAAAATTTATTGACTTATGGAAGGAACTCGCAGATCAGATATTAAGCCAGGTATTTCAGTTATGGTAGAATTAACTACAGATAAACGAACAGGACGGCTTACAGGAGGCAGAGTTAAGGAAGTTTTAACTTCTTCTCCAAATCACCCACATGGAATTAAGGTTATGCTTGAAAATGGTATGATTGGAAGAATAAAGCATATTATCTGATTCTTAACCGTTGGCAATCAATCAAATTATTTTAATTTTGAAACATGTGTAAACATTGCTGTTTACGCTTTAACTGTTTTTAGTATAATGCTAATCTGCATAAAATGAAAGATGAGGATTTTCTTGTTACATCACTTGGCAAAGGAGGTGTGGTTTCCCCGCTCAAACAGAAGCGGCGAGCAAACAGTCCCGTATATAAATTTGTAGATAACACCGAGAGGATTATTTATGATGTCTCTCTCGAAAATTTCAACAGATGCAAAAAGTCAGGCGAGGCGCCTGTTACTTTTGAAAAAGCAGGACCAAAAGAAAGTCTCTTCTTTGAACCGGCAAAGACAAAAGTTGCCATTGTTACCTGTGGAGGATTATGTCCGGGTTTAAATAATGTCATCCGCAGCCTGGTTAATGAACTGTACTACAGATATGGTATCAGTCGTGTTATGGGTATAAAATATGGTTTTGAAGGATTAATCCCGAAGTATAACCACCCTGTTATAGAGCTAACAGCACCAATGGTAAGCAATATTCACCTTACAGGAGGGACAATACTGGGATCTTCCAGAGGAGATCAGGATGTTGGAAAAATGGTTGATACTCTTGAGATTATGAACATTAATGTGCTTTTTTGTATTGGTGGTGATGGCACCTTACATGGGGCACATGATATTTATAAAGAGATTGAAAAACGGAAATTAAAGATCTCTATTGCAGGTATTCCGAAAACAATCGATAATGATATAGATCTTATTCAAAAGTCTTTTGGATTTGAGACCGCATTTTCTATTGCCAACAACATTATCAGACATGCCCATAATGAGGCAGAGGGGGCATATAACGGAATAGCTCTGATAAAACTAATGGGACGTGATTCCGGATTTATAGCAGCAAGTGCGGCATTATCGATTCAGGAAGTCAATTTTGTTCTTATCCCTGAAATAACTTTTGATCTATATGGCCCGCATGGATTTCTTAAGGTTCTTCGAAAACGACTTGAAGAGCGCCAACATGCTGTAATTGTTGTTGCAGAAGGAGCTGGCCAGGAATTTTTTGACCCAGAAAATAAGGAGAAAGATGCTTCAGGCAATATCAAACATAAAGATATTGGGGTTTACCTGAAAGCTAAAATCTCAGAAGAATTTAAAAACAAGAAATTTCCGCATTCAATTAAATATATTGATCCCAGTTACATAATCAGGAGTGCGCCGGCCAACGCAAACGATAGTAAATTCTGTAATCTACTTGCCCAGAATGCCGTACACGCTGCACTAGCTGGAAAAACCGATTTTGTTGTTGGATTCTGGAATAACCAGTTCACGCTGCTCCCTATTCCAATGGCAGTTGCCAAATGCAAAAAAATTGATGTTGAAAGCGAATTGTGGTGGAATGTCCTTGAAGCCACAGGTCAGCCAATAAGCATGAAGAACCCATGATATGATTAAGAACATTATTTTTGACCTTGGAAATGTACTTATTAGTTTCAAGCCTTCAAAATATTTTGATAATAGAAAGTATCCTGAAAATATTAAAGCCAAAATTCTTTCTGACATCTTCGGTAGCAAAGAATGGCTTATGCTTGATAACGGAGAAATAAACACATCTGAAGCAATAGATGCCATTGCATTAAAATCGTCCCTTAAAAAGGAAGAAATAGCCCATATTTTCAATTTAAGGACCGATATGATGTTTCCTATTGACGAAAACGTCAGGCTTCTTCCTGAATTAAAAAACCGGGATTACAGATTGTTTTTTCTCTCTAATTTTCCTATTGATATTTTTGAAGAGGTAAAAACAGGCTATTATTTTTTTAAATATTTTGATGGAGGTATAATTTCTTCAGAGGCTAAGTGTTCCAAGCCCGACAAAAAGATTTATGAAATTTTACTTGCGAGATATTCCCTGGTTCCTCAGGAATGTCTGTTTATTGATGATATTGAAATTAATACTCAGGCTGCCGAAGCATTGGGAATTATTGGTCTTGTAACTTTTGGTTCCCAAGAGATCTCTGGAATTATTGAAAAAGCATTGACTCTATAGTCGATGAATCTTAAAATTATTTCATTGGTATGTAATGAGGTGCTTAAAGAATCAATCCTGGCATTAGAATTTACCACCAGACACCCGGATTAACAAAAATATTCAATTCTCACTGACTTATCATATCAGATATCCACTCTTATCTCATTAATAATAAACAACATAACTGGTTTTAGAAAACTATTGTTCCACGTGGAAACCAGAGCTAACTTTTAAAATATTCTGATAAAAAGGCTGTTTTTGAAGTGCCAACAACCTTTTCAAGTTCAGTCTTACTTGCACTTCGTATTTTATCAACAGATCCAAAATGTTTTAATAAATTTTCTTTTGTCTTTGTGCCAATTCCTTTAATTCTATCAAGGTCTGATTTTATCATTTCAGTTGATCGTTTATCCCGATGAAAATTTATTCCAAAACGATGAGCTTCATTTCTTAACTGCTGAATTATTTTCAGACTTACCGAATTTTTATCGAGATAAATAGGTACACTATCACCGGGGAAATATATCTCTTCGAGTTTTTTGGCTATCCCAATAACTGTCATCATTTCTCTTATACCAAGTTGATTTATACTTTTCATTGCTGATGACAGCTGTCCCTTTCCTCCATCTATGATAACAAGCTGAGGAAGATCTTGTTTTTCGTCAACCATCCTTTTATAACGCCTATATATTATCTCTTCCATTGAAGAGAAATCATCAGGACCCGTTACTGTTTTAATATTAAAATGGCGATATTCCTTTTTACTTGGGCGCGCATTCCTGAAGACGACACAAGCAGCAACCGGATTTGTCCCCATAATATTTGAATTGTCGAAACATTCAATATGTATTGGCATATCCGGCATATGAAGATCATTTTTCAATTTCTCCAGGTTTTTTCCTGTCCGCACCTGCGGAGCATGTTCCATTCGCTTTTTTTTCTGCTCAAGCTTATAATAAATAGCATTTCGTTCTGCGAGATCAAGAAGTTTATGCTTCTCTCCAGTCTTTGGAACAGTATATTTTACTTTCTCTATCATTATATCAGGCTTAAATGGCAATATTATTTCCGGTGAATCGCTTGATAGCCGTTGCCTTATTTCCGTTATAGCAAAGCCTAGTATTGACTCTTTTTCTTCATCTATCCTGATTTTTAAATCTATTGTAATAGCCTGTATTATTGCGCCCTGGACTACTTTTAAATAATTAATATAAGCATTATCCATCTCTTGAGTAAAAGCAAAAACGTCAACATTTCTAATAGTATTGCTTACAACTGCTGACCGACTTCTGAATCCGGATAAGATATCAATTTTATCTTTTATTGTCTGAGCCTCCTCAAAGCGAAGATCTTTTGAATATTCCACCATTAATTTTTTCAAATGATCTATCACAGTTGCGATATTGCCTTTAAGAATATCCTTAATCTGTTGAATGTTTTCGTTATAATCCTTCTCTGATTGCAAACCAACACATGGTGCTTTACAGTTACCTAAATGGAATTCCAGACAAACTTTAAATTTCCTGACTGAAACATTTGATTCTGTCAGACTATGAGTACATGTTCTCAATTTATATAATTGTCTAATCAGACTAATTAATGTCTTAACCATTAAGCCAGAAGTATAGGGTCCAAAATAAACAGATCCATCCTTTATAGTATTTCTGGTACTGAATACTCTCGGAAAAGGCTCATTTTTTAAGCAGATCCAGGGAAATGTTTTATCATCCTTTAATAAGATATTATATCTTGGCTGGTGCTTTTTAATAAGATTATTTTCCAATAACAAGGCATCTGACTCATTATCAACAACAATGTGCCGGATATCATGAGTTTTATTAAGAAGCACTAACGTTTTACCTGACTGATTTTTAGTGAAATACGATGAAACTCGTTTTTTAAGGTTTTTTGCCTTCCCAATATAGAGTATTGTTTCTTCCCTGTCAATAAACTGATAAACTCCTGGTTTATAGGGCAGTACAGAAATTATTGACTTAAACTTTGGGTCAATTCCCATAAGGCTGGAAGAATTTTGTAGCAAAGATAACAAATGGATGGATAACGGAAAAAGACCGTTTTTATTCCTCCCCCGGTAGGGAGATCCAGCATCAGCGGGAGAAAGGGTTTAACTCATGAGTGACTTGCCCTTCAAGAGTTAACCCGCCTTAGCGGGAGAGGGGATTTCTGATCGGTTCAAGTGCGATTCAATCCATAAACAATGGAACAAGTTCGAACTTATTCACATCAAATAATCCCCTATCGCTTATCTTTAAGTCGGGTATCACTAATAGTGCCATGAATGATAATGTCATGAAGGGAGCAGCCATTGGGCATCCCAGATTTTTTACAAACTGATTAAGCTTTTCATAATCTCGTGCTACATCAGTGCATGAACGAGTTGACATTATCCCTCCAATATTGAGTTTAAGAGATTCTATATTTCCTCCAGAAGAAACAGCCAGTCCACCTTTCTGTTTAATAATTTCATTAACACAGCTAACGATATCATTATCATTTGTTCCTACAGAAATTATATTATGGCTATCGTGGGCTATTGAGCTGGCAAATGCTCCTGTATTCAATCCGAATCCATTAATAAAGCCAACAGACGGGGGCTTATTGTTATATCTATCCTTTACCACAATTTTTAATACATCTTTGTCTGTATCAGCCATTACCGATTCATCTGCACCGGGATAGCTCACTATTTCTTTAGTCAGGAGCTCTCCTTCAAAAACCTCAATAATTCGCATTTTCCCAGCCATTTTATCTACTCTGATATCACGGCTCGTTATAGGAGTGCAATTAAAATTATTAACGGCTTTCCCGGGTTTATATTTAAATAATACTTTGCCATCTGCAAATACCTTCTTCCCCTCAATCCATGTTTCCTTTACATTCATCTCTTTGAGGCTATCCACTAAAATAAAATCTGCATTTTGGCCGGGTTTTAATAATCCTGCTTCCAGATTATAATGCATAACCGGATTAATTGTAGCACTACGTATCACATCAAAAACATTATAACCTTCTGATATCAACCCTGCTATTAACTTATTAATATGCCTTTTCTTTAGCATTTCCGGATGCAAATCATCACTGCAAAGCATAACCATTTCAGGATGTGTATCAAAAAGTTTCTTCAATGAGTTAAGATTTCGTGCAGCACTTCCTTCTCTGATAAGAATTTTCATTCCTAAATATATCTTTTCCAAAGCCTCCTCCAGAGAACTACATTCATGATCTGTTGAGATACCTGCTTTAACATATTTTCTAAGGCTTTCACCTGTCAGCCCCGGAGCATGGCCATCAATTGGTTTCCTCATCTTCCTTGCGATCTCAAGCTTGTTCTGAACTTCAATATCGCCATTAATTACTCCAGGGAAATTCATCATTTCAGCAAGATATTTTATTTCCTTACGGCCTAAAAGTTCAGCCATTTCTTTATAGCTTATAGCAGCGCCGCTTGTTTCAAAACTTGTAGCCGGAACACAAGATGAAGCTCCGAACCAAAAGCGTAATGGTACTTTGCCTGCATCATTTATCATAAAATCAATCCCTTTTGTTCCTAAAACATTTGCAATTTCATGGGGATCCGAAACAACACCTGTAGTACCATGCTGCACTGCTGTCATGGCAAATGCGCCTGGAGTAACCATTGAACTCTCAATATGTATATGTGCATCAATTAGTCCAGGCATAATAAAAATATCAGGTACCTCTTCTGCTCTTTCAATCTTATCAATCTTACCGTTCAGGACAGTGATAGCTGCAGGATAGATATCTCTGTCATGAATATCAATCACGTTTCCTAAGATTTTCATAAATATTTTTTTTGTTTTTACAAAATATTGTTCCACGTGGAACAATTTACCTGCCCAGGTACATTAATAAGATATTAACATCGGAAGGTGAAACTCCGCTAATTCTACCGGCATGACCAATATTGGAAGGTTTTATTCTCATTAATTTTTGTCTTCCTTCGGTTGAAATGGACACCAGTTGATTATAATCAATATCTTCTGGTATTTTTAGATTCTCTAATCTCTTTATTTTTTCTGCAACTAATTTTTCTCTTTGGATATATCCTTCATATTTAATTATTATCTCTGCTGATTCAGCTATTTCTTTAAATCTGGAAGATTTTACTGCATTAAGTTCATTTCCACCTTTAATGACATTTAATAAAGAAATTATATCAACCTGTGGACGTGCAGCAATTGTTATGGCCTTGATCTTTTGAGAAATTTCATTAGTATCCACCGTTTTAAGAAACATATTAATATCTCCTGGGCCCACGCTTGTGACTGTCAGAAAATCAATAATTTCTTTAATCATTGCTTCTTTCTCTAATAGTCTTTTAACCCTGCCTATGTCAGCAATTCCTATCTCATAAGCTTTCCGTGTTAGCCTCTCGTCAGCATTATCCTGTCTCAATAGAATTCTATATTCCGCTCTTGAAGTAAACATTCGATATGGCTCATCCACTCCTTTCGTTACAAGATCATCAATCAGTACACCAATATATGACTCTTCCCGACCATGTATTACAGGTTCGAGGTTTCGCATCTTTGATACTGCATTAATTCCTGCCATTAACCCCTGTGCTGCTGCTTCCTCGTATCCTGTAGTTCCATTAATCTGTCCTGCAAAATAAAGATTACTAATCTTCCTGGTTTCAAGGGTGTGCTTCAATTGTGTCGGCTGAAAAAAATCATATTCTATTGCATAACCAGGTCTGAAAATATCAACATTTTCTAATCCTTTTACCTTTCTTAAAGCTTTTAACTGAACTTCTAAGGGAAGGCTACTTGCATATCCATTAATATAATATTCAACGGTATCAGATCCTTCTGGCTCAATAAATAACTGATGTGCATCTTTCTCTTTAAATGTTACTATTTTATCTTCTATACTTGGACAATATCTCGGCCCTCTTCCCTTAATTATACCTTTGAAAAGAGGACTAAATTCAAGTCCTTTTCTTAATTCCTCATGAACCTCTTCGTTAGTATGTGTAACGTAACAGCTTTTCTGTACAGAGATATTTGCCTTTTCACCCAAATATGAAAAAGTTCTGCCCTCATCATCTCCCTTCTGTTCGGTCATCAATGAAAAATTTATAGATCTTCCATCTATTCTTGCACTGGTACCTGTTTTCATTCTTTCCACCGAAAACCCTAAATGTTCTAATTGCTCGCTTAACCCCGTTGATGCCTGGTCGCCTGATCTTCCTCCAGATATCTTTCTAAATCCAATATGCATTAACCCATTAAGGAATGTTCCATTTGTAAGAATTACTGATTTTGCAGTAAACCTGGTACCAAAAGATGTTTCGACACCTACAACTTTATCTCCGTCTAATATTAATAATTGCGCCTGTTCCTGCCAGATCCTCAGGTTGTCAGTGTTTTCCAGCTTTTTTCTCCATTCAATAGAAAATTTTTGCCTGTCACATTGTGCTCTTGGGCTCCACATGGCCGGACCTTTAGAGCGGTTTAGCATCCTGAATTGTATCATGCTTCGATCTGTAATGATCCCGCTCATACCTCCCATAGCGTCAATTTCACGGATAATCTGTCCTTTTGCAATTCCTCCCATAGCTGGATTACAAGACATCTGGGCCAGCTTTGTCATATCCATTGTTATAAGCAATGTATTTGCTCCCATTACAGCTGCAGCATGAGCAGCTTCACAACCAGCGTGGCCACCACCAACAACAATTATATCATATACAAAATCCATAATTCAACCTTCAAAAATTCTTAAATATTTATCTTCAATATCCCTCATTATAACTTTTTGTAAATCTGTCTTGTCATCATATCCGATTAAATGCAGAACTCCATGTATCATAACACGTAACACTTCTTTTTTTAAACTAACATTATAGTTGTGTGCGTTATTCTTAACAGTTTCAATACTTATATAAACTTCACCATGGATTATGTCTCCATCATTATAGTTAAAAGCAATAACATCTGTATTATAACCATGTTCAAGAAACTGAACATTAATTTTTCTCAAAGATATATCATCAGTTATGATAAAGTTAAGGTCTCCTGTGGTTTTCTTCTCATTCCCAATTATCTTTTCTATTAGATTCCTGATCTTTCTCCAACCATCTAGCCTGTAACCTATATCATCATAAAATATCCTTAAGCTCAAGATACTATAATTTTAAAGGTCATTGTTACTGCATTTCCCCTCTTACTATAGCTAATTTTATCAGCCAGATGCGACATAAGAAAAATTCCCCTCCCGTTGATTTGCACAATATTTGTAGGCGTTGTGGGGTCCTGAACTTTCTCTGGTCTGAAACCATGTCCTTCATCAGTAACCTTGATTTTAAGTTCACTATTATTAAAAACTATTGCAATATTTACAAACTTCTTAGGATTTGAATTATTACCATGTAAAATTGCATTGTTAACAGCTTCGAGGGTTGAAACTAATATTTTTCCATAATTATCATCCTTAATACCAATCTCACTTGTAACCTCATCAATAGCATTTTCCACTACTCGTAGATTATTAATGTTTGACTCTATTTTTAGATTCTTATTCATGTTTTTTCCAAGTCAATCCTTTATACTGAAAAATATGTAATTTGTTACAAAAGTTGTTTTAATTTTTTGAAATCCATGATTCAGGATCAAGAAATTTAATGTCCATGCAGATCATAAATTTCAATATGCTATTATTGTCTTCCGGATCAGAATAAACATCACCAATGCTCTCTTTTGTAGTTACTTTATCTCCTTGCTTCACTTTAACATTTACAATATTCATATAAACTGATCTAAATTTCCCATGCTGTATAATTATAGTCATATTTGCTCCGGGAATAGCCGCTACCCTCACCACTTCACCCTGAAAAATCGTTCTTACACTCATCTTGCCTGAGCTGGTTATTTCTATTCCTATATTATTATCAGTCAGATATTTTAGTACTGGGTGTTTCTGAACTCCGAAATGACTTGTTATTATCCCTTTTTCAACCGGCCATGGTAATCTTCCTTTATTCTCTACAAAATTTTCACCTATTAACTTTTGTTCCGGTGTATTGTCCGATTTAATTGCTTTTTTTCTTTCTTCTTCAATAATACGTGCAATCTCTCCTTCAATCTCTCTTGCGATCTTTTTCTTTTGTTCCCAGTCTTTTCTCAATTGCCTTTCTTTGCTGCTAAGAGATCTTACCATTCTCTGTTTTCGTTCCTGTTCTCTCTGAAGCATCAATTTCTGCTGCTCCTCACTAGTCTTTAAATCCGTCACTCCTTTCAGGTCATTTTGAAGCTTTTCTTTCGAAGTTTCTATTTGTTCTTTTAACTCCAAAATTATTTCAGATTCTTTTCTTCTAAACTTTGCAACCTGTTGTAAGTACTTGAGTCGTTTATAACCCTGATTAAAATCTTTCGCTGATAAAATATAAACTAGATCAGGATTTCCTTTTTGAGTTTTGTAAGAATTTATAACAGCTCTTGTATATTCATTCTTTAACTCTATGAGGTCTTTTTCCATCATTTCAATTGCAATTGTATTAAGCTTAATCCTCTCTGTCAGCAAGGAAATTTCATCTTGCATTCCCCTAATAATCAATTCTCTCAGACTTAATTTGTTTCCAATAATCTTTATAGCATTAATGCTCTGAGTCTTCTCTTTTTCCGTAGTCTTAAGAAGGTTATCTACATATGCAATTTCGCTCAGGGTTTTTCTTCTTTGCTCCTCTAGTTCCCTCTTTGTTTGACCATTCAAACAATTTACAAGCCCAAAAAATGTTAAAATTAACATCATCAGATACTTCATAATAGCTGTATTATTTCATATCTGTTTCCAGGAATAAATTCTATAGTGCCGTCCCAGGAAGATGACATCTTCTTAATTATTAAAATTATTATGGTTTCGCTTTGGAAATCCCGAATTTCAACTTTTCCGGGAATAAATCTTTCTTTTTCCTTAAAAAATCTATTGCATCTAATTTCTATCCCACCAGCATTAAGATTACTCTCACTAATGGCTGTAATAGACTTAGCCTTATTGCAATCTATTAAATATTTAATCTTAACTCCATCAACGATAGTATTTATATTCAATTCTCCATTTGTACATTTGTTTATACTATTACCAAATAAATTACTACCTATATAATCCCCAAAAATTAATGGTAGCACAGATGTAGTAAGCCCATATTTTTTCTTCAAATATTTAGGAGATGCACAATATAGCTTTTTGTTAATTCTGTCATTTAGAAGTATAGTATCAGCATTAATAAATATTCTTGCCGCCTCAATCCCTGTTTTGTTTCTAATGCTTATTAAATATTCATCTGGCTTTTTGAATTTAACATTTGCAATCAGTTTTTCAGTCCCTTCAGGTCCAACTATTTCAATTTCTGCCTTTTGAATAAAAAAACTGCTACTTGTTAAGTTCTGCTCTTGTAATACTTCGGTCAACATTCCGCCTGTTATCTCTTTTTCCGGTATGCAATTCTTTATCCTACCCACCCTGCTGATAGAACAACCCGAAATTAAAAGCATCATAATCAATATAATCTTTACTTTCTGCAATCTTCTATTTCTTTAACCAGACTCGTCTTAGTGCTATCTATGCTTATGGCAATGTTCCAGTTCTCGATAGCTTTTGAACATTTCTTTTGCTTTTTTAGTATATAACCATAATGCTCAAACCATTCAGCATCAGGTTTTTCTCCACTATTAATAATCTGTTCCATCACCCTGGCGGCATCTTTTAATTTACCTCTTTTATACAAAACCCAACCATATGTATCGAGAAATGTGTTATTATCTTTTTCTTCTTCAATAACCTTTTTCGCCATCTTCTCAGCCTCTTTAAGATTCATATTCTGCTCAGCCAGATAATAAGCATAATTATTAATAACAGCTAAATCTTCACTATCTGCTTTTATAGCCTGTTCAAATATCCCGAATGCTTTTTCATACTCTTTCATCCGGTAATACACATCGGCTTTCAATGTAAGCACCTGATTATTAAACTCCTTATTGTCCCCAGCTAGTATTTCAGCTTTTCGTAATTCTTCAAGAGCTGTTGAATATTCTCCGCTTTCAAGTGCACCATTAGCATATAATAATTTCACTAAAAACGATCTATTAAATCTAGTAGCGCACTCTTCTCCCTTATCCATTAATTTATTATAATCTCCTAATTGAAGGTATGCAAAAAGAAGTTTTTCCCATGCATAATAATTTTGTGGATTAATTTTAATAATCTCTTCCAGACGAAGACAGGCATCTGCTAATTCTTCCTGTTTTATCAGGAGCTCAGGCCGCAAAAGCAGAATAATATCATCGTCCTTATAACTGGCTTCCAAAACCATAATAGCCAGCATTAATTTTTTCCCATTCTTTTCAATTATATCATTAACCTCTATCAATTGCACTATTAATGAAATTTTATCCTGACGAGTTACCTTATCATTTAAAATCACATTATTCAGAAACATAAATAATTGATCGTAGTTTTTTTCATCTATCAGGAAATCGCAAAGAGAGAGTTGTGTTTGAGGATTGTCAGGATTTCTTTCAAGAAGTTCATTATAAACCTCCATCGCATTCTCGTTCTCTCCTTTTCCTTTGAATATTTCAGCAAGAAGTCCATTATATAGTATTTCATCCGGGTACTGTTTCAGCAATAATTGCGTTTTAATCTGTGCTTTATCATAATTTTTTTCAGCCATCAGATTTTTTATTGCTGAAAGTGTTGATGACTCATTTATACCAAATTTCTCGTCTAAATAATTATAAATAGTATTTGCCTTTTCATAGTTACCTTGTTCTGAGTAAAGGTTTCCTAATGTTAATTGAAGATTTTCTTTTTGCGGATAAACCTTCACGCTCTTTTCATAATAAATAATAGCACTATCAAGATTATGATCTTGATAATAGATCCCTGCCAGCATCATCAGGTACCATATATTTTTCGAATCTAATGACAGAGCTTTTTGAGCATAGCGCTTTCCATTATTAATATCACCGCTAGAAAGAAGGATTTGTGCCATCTGGAAATATGAAGCATCACTTTCCGGTTTTATCTTTATACATTGTTCAAAATATTTAAGCGCGTCACCTCCGTTGCCCATCAGTTTTAATTTAATTGCTTCAACATAAATTTGATTAAATGCTGCTGTATCATAATCTTTCCCCAGCACTCCCGTCACTCTCGTGGGGATCATCTCTTTCCCGCACGAAGATAAAATTAGCAATGCTAATGCTATAAAAATTATATTATATCCCCTGACCATTATTTTCACTCTTTTCCTGTATGTCCAAAACCACCTTTACCTCTGCCTGTTTCCAATAATCCATTAGCCTTTTCCCATTCTGCTTTTTCATGCCTTGCAATAACCATTTGACATATTCTTTCTCCATCCCTTATAACAAAATTTTCATTTGATAAGTTTATAAGGATAACACAAATCTCACCCCTGTAATCAGCATCAATTGTACCTGGGGAGTTAAGAATAGTAACTCCGTTTTTAATGGCCAGTCCGCTTCTTGGTCTTATCTGTGCCTCATAACCCACTGGTATTTCAATATAGAGTCCGGTACCAACCAATACTCTTTCCAAAGGTTTAAGAATAATCTCACTATCAATGTTAGCCCTTAGGTCCATTCCAGCCGAAAAATCAGTTGAATAGGAGGGTAAGTTATGTTTAGACTTGTTAATTATATTAATCTTCATATATCTTCTTTTCTAAAAAAAACAGTAAGCAATTTATCTTTGTACTGTGCATAGACTACGAATGAAATGATAAAAACAGTATTAATAATCAGTTCTATAAACAAACTAGGATAACTATAAAACTTCCCAAATACAACCATTGCTATTGCAATTAAAAAATATGGTATAAGTTTTTTCATATTATAATTAACCTTATAACGCTTTTCTGCAAAAATAAACGACAAAATAATCATTGCACCATAAGAAGCTATATGTGCCCATGCAGAGGCCATATATCCATATACCGGAATAAGAGTTACATTAATCAGGACAGTAATTGCTGCCCCAATCAAAGTAATATAAATACCAAACCTTGTTAAATCATTTAATTTATACCATATACTATGATTAACATAAATTCCATAAAACAGATAAGCCATACTTACTATTGGTACTACAACTATGGCTTCCCTGAAATTGCTACCAATAAAAAATTGAATTCCTGAAATGTATAGATTGATGCCCAGATATACCAGAAGCATTATTATAACAAAATACTTCATAACAAAAGCATAAGTTTCTTTTGCGTTTGCATGTTTTGCCCGTTCGAAAAAAAATGGTTCAGCAGCAAATCTGAACATCTGAATAAAAAGTGCCATTAAAACTGCAATTTTATACCCGGCACCATAAACCCCAACTGTCTGAAGTCCTGTTTCTTCCCCAATCATTCTTCGTAGAATGACTTTATCCAGAGTATCATTAATAGAACCACTAAGGCCTGCTATTAACAAGGGAAATGAATAATTCAGCATTCTCAGCCATATCGTTCTGTAAAAAATAAGTTTTGTTTTAAAAACAAAGGGTAGCAACATTATCAGTGTAACAGCACTTCCAATCAGGTTGGAAAGAAATACATAACCAACACCATAATCAGGATTATAGACTTTTCTGAACCAGCCATCACTGTTTTTATATATACCAGGCGCTATCTTTAGTAAGAACATAACCACGCCAATAGTAATTATAACATTCATTATCTTAATAAAACTAAATATCATAGGTCTATTTTCCTTTCTTAACCTGGCAAAAGGAATTGCACAAAAAGCATCAATTGCCACAATAGCAGCAAACATTCTTATATAATCATGATTATTTCTATAATTCAGTACTGCAGAAACAGGTTTTATAAAAAATAAAACCAGAACAATAAACATAATAGAGGTAATAAAAAGACTAATCAGCGCTGTACTATATACTTTTTCATAGTCTTCTTTCTTTTGAGAAAATCTGAAAAATCCTGTTTCCATTCCATAAGTCAGCACGATCAGCAAAAGAACCATCCATGCATAAAGCTCTGTTACAACCCCGTATTCGGCTTTATCAAAAATTCTGGTATAGAAAAAGGTCAGAATACCATAGTTCAAAAATCTTGGAACAATTGTACCAAAGCCATAAATTAATGTTTGTCCTGCAAGTTTTCTGACTTCTTTCACCTGAAATTTTTGGTTAAAAATATACTTTTAAAGGCTTAATCCTTTAATTTAGATCAATGTTTTACTGAAAATATTATAAATTGAAATCCAATATTTTCGTGTATCGCCCAAAGTTAAATATCTTTGTATTCTTATTTACAAAACGTTATTAACCAAAACATATTTTTCATGAACATCTTTTCAAAAAAGGCATTGTTAATCCCGGTACTTTTACTTGTTATCTCATGTAATTCTCCTGGCGGTAATGAGAATACGGTGTTTTCAATCAAAACTACCCTGGGAGATATTAAAATAAAACTTTATGACGGAACTCCTATACACCGTGATAATTTTATCAAACTTATACATTCCGGCACATACGATGGTATCTCGTTTCACAGGATAATTAAAGACTTTATGATACAAGCCGGAGATCCTGAAACAAAATCCGGACCCAACACAAGCGTTCCCGATACCCTTAAGAGCTATACCATCCCTGCTGAATTCAACAATCAGTACTTTCACAAAAAGGGGGCTCTGGCAGCAGCTCGAGAGGGTAATGATGTAAATCCTGAAATGAGATCTTCGGGTACGCAGTTTTATATTGTTCAGGGGGTAAAATATACTGATGATGAATTAACCCAGGCGGAGAGGCGCATAAACAGTAATATTAAACAAACTCTTTTTAACAAATTGATAAAGGAAGCTGTTGATAGTGTCCGGTTATCAGAAAACAAAATATCTGATGGTGAAATCCAGGAAATTGCATCAGTTAAAATGTTTCAATACCTAACGAGCCATGAAGACTTTAAATTCTCTGAAGAGCAACGTAACCTTTATAAAAATATTGGAGGTACACCCCGACTGGATGGTACATATACAGTTTTTGGGGAGGTAATTGAGGGTTTGGATATTGTGGATAAAATTGCTGCTGTTAAAACTGATAGTACCGATAGGCCAGTAAATGATATTAAAATTATTAAAATTAAAATTGTTAAAAAATAATTTCTCTATGCATCAAAAAATAGCATACCTGTTAAAAGAGGTCTCAACGTTTTCAGTAAAAAGCCAGGATGACCTGGAGTCATTCCGATTGAAATACCTCAGTAAGAAGGGCCTTCTCTCAAACCTGTTCGAAGATTTCAAGAATGTAGCAGTAGAAGAGAAAAAAGAGGTTGGTCAAAAGCTTAATCTCTTGAAACAGAATACCCTTGAAAAATATAATTCTCTCAAATCTCAATTACTTAATACAGAAGAACATTCAGAAGAAACGGATTTTACACGTCCTTCTTTTCAATATTTAACAGGTACACGTCATCCTATATCAATTATCAGAAACGAGATAATTGATATTTTTATGCGTATTGGCTTTACGGTATCCGAGGGTCCGGAGATTGAGGATGACGATCATGTTTTTACAAAACTTAATTTTTCTCCGGAGCATCCAGCCAGGGATATGCAGGACACATTTTATGTTTCAAGGTCCTCCTCAGAAGATTCCAATCCTGAAGATATATTATTACGCACTCATACATCATCTGTTCAGGTAAGGGTAATGCAAAATCAGAAACCACCAATACGTACAATTTCACCGGGCAGGGTTTTTCGTAATGAGGCTATTTCGGCCAGGGCACATTGTATATTTCACCAGGTTGAGGGATTATATATAGATGAAAATGTATCGTTTGCAGATTTAAAGCAGACATTGATATTTTTTGCAAGAGAGATGTTTGGAAAAGATACTGAGATCAGATTAAGACCGTCATATTTTCCTTTCACTGAGCCATCGGCTGAGATGGATGTTAGTTGTAAAATATGTAATGGCAAGGGGTGTAATGTTTGCAAATATACGGGTTGGGTAGAGATATTGGGATGTGGTATGGTTCATCCTAATGTTCTGGAAGCATGTAACATTGACAGTCAGAAATTTACAGGGTTTGCTTTCGGTATGGGCATTGAAAGACTTGCAATGTTAAAATACCAGATAAATGATCTTCGCCTCTATTTTGAAAATGACTTGAGGTTTTTGGAACAATTCAAAACAGCATTTTAATCAATTTCAACAATTACCATTATAATGATATTAATATTTTCATTTCAACTATCAACAACTAATGAAACAACAAGATATTCCTGTTCCGCTTTGTAACCATTGTTCGCTTGAATCCGGATCCCTGTTCAAACATCTTGCATCTGATGAGATTGAGATTCTCAATTATGAAAAAGACTTCAGGCAATACAGGCGTGGTGACATTCTTTATCAGGAAGGTAACCGGATAAGTGGTTTCTTTTGCATTAATTGTGGCATAATCAAAGTATTTAAAACTGGTTTTGATGGGAAAGAACAGATAATACGTTTTGCAAAGAAGGGAGATATTATTGCATACCGGAGTGTTTTAAGTAACGAATTAGCTTGTACCTCAGCAAAAGTTATAGAAGATTGCAGGGTTTGCTTTATACCTTCAGAGATACTTATTAAATTTATCAAATCCAATTCCACATATGCACTCGAACTATTAAAACTTGCATGTAATGAATTAGACGAAGCCAATTCATTTATTACTGATATAGCTCAGAAAACCGTCAGGGAGAGACTTGCCGAGGTTCTTCTTTTGCTGGTTAATGATTTTGGTCTTGACAACCAGCAATTTCTAAATATTTCTCTAACCCGAGAGGAACTTGCCAACATTGTAGGAACTGCTACAGAATCAGTTATAAGATTACTGTCGGAATTTAAAGCTGATAAACTAATTGAGTTAAATGGCAGAAAAATAAGAATCCTAAATACCAGGGGTCTTGAAAAGATAAGTAATATTTTTAATTAGTATCCGATGGTTGACAACATAATAATTTGGTCTCAAAACAGAGATCCAGGTGAACTATGTCCGAATTGTTTTCCAAGATGCCTGTAAGCATGTTCCGTTGCCTCCCTGCCCCTTGGAGTCCTTTTCAGGTATCCTTCCTTTATCAGAAAAGGTTCATAAACTTCCTCAATAGTGCCACTCTCTTCTCCTACTGCTGTTGAGATGGTAGTTAAACCAACAGGACCACCATTAAACTTATCGATAATAACGGAAAGAATACGGTTATCCATTTCATCCAGTCCATGCTGGTCAATGTTAAGGGCTTTCAGTCCATATTTTGTTATTTCTAGATCAATATCACCCGATCCCTTTACCTGGGCAAAATCTCTTATTCTTCTAAGCAAAGAGTTTGCAATTCTTGGAGTTCCTCTGCTTCTTCTTGCAATTTCCACAGCTGCCTCATCATCAATACTAACATTAAGTATTCGAGCTGATCTTTTTACAATACCTGTAAGAATTTCTTGATCATAATACTCCAGATGAAATTTTATGCCAAACCTGGCCCTCAATGGACTTGTTAGAAGTCCCGAGCGGGTTGTTGCTCCAATTAAGGTAAAATTATTAAGGGTCAGCTGTACTGACCTTGCGCTTGGGCCCTTATCAATCATTATATCTATCTGGAAGTCTTCCATGGCCGAATAGAGATACTCCTCCACAACAGGGCTTAAACGGTGTATTTCATCAATAAACAGAACATCTCCTTCCTGAAGGTTCGTTAGCAGCCCGGCCAGATCACCCGGCTTATCCAATACCGGACCCGAGGTAACCCGCAGGTTAACCTGCAGTTCATTAGAAATAATTGTGGCAAGTGTTGTTTTTCCAAGGCCCGGAGGACCATGCAACAGCACATGGTCAAGCGACTCACCCCTTTGTTTTGCCGCTGTAACAAACACAACAAGATTCTCAATTACCTGCTTCTGACCCTTAAAATCGTTGAAACTTAGCGGCCTTAGTTGTTTTTCAAATTCCTTATCGGTAACTGAAATAATATCTTTTCTGATGTTAAGATTATCTTCCATAAAGCAAAGTAACTATTTAATAAGCTTGGTATCGCTTTCAGGAAGCTTTATTCTTACTCCGTTAATGCTTGTCTCAACATCATTTTTATATGTAATAACAAGAACAGGAACTCCTTCGTCATTAAATTTTTTCCATGTTTTCTCCCGGATACCCATCTGAAAATATTGTTCTTCGCTTATTTTACCGTTTTCACTATAATAACTATGTTTTCCATCGCGATTTCCTTGAAAATAATTTCCCTTGAATTTTAATTTTCCGTCGGTGTAATATGATCTCCAGCCACCATCTTTTAAACCTATAATATATTTACCCTCCTCTATTAAGTCCCCTGAGGTATATTTCCACTCTCCATTCTTCTCTCCATCAACATACTGGCCCTGCGCAATAATTTCACCAGTATCTGAGTATTCAATACATAATCCATCGCGCTGACCCTGGAAATATTCCTCTTCTCTAAGCAATACACCGTTATCGTAATACCAATTCCATAATCCATCAGGGCGTCCATTATTATAAGACCCTGTCTGCTCTATTCTTTCTGATACATTATAGAATTTCCACATCCCTGAACGTCTGTTATCATTATATTGTCCTTCAGCCCTTGCTTTTCCATTTGAAAACAAATCTTTCCACTTTCCATTTCGGTTTCCGGCTTCATCAATAACACCTTCAGATAACATTAATCCTTTATCGTTATAAATAAATGCATTAATAACTTTACCATCTTTCCCATATTCCCTGTGGATTCCAACAGGTACATTATTGCGGTAAGGGCCGCTATAGATTAGCCTTCCATCCTGATCGTTTTTATTAACGATCTCTATATCAGGTTCATCTTCAACTTTTGATTTAACTATTAAACCATTATCATACAGCATAGTAATAACAAGCTTTCCCCTGTTATCATATTCTTTATAATAACCATGCATCAGATCATTCTTATATGTTTTTTCAGATTTTATGCCCCCATTTTGATAGAACTCCTTCCATTCACCCTGTTTCAACCCATTGTTGTCTTTTCTATTAATTCTCTCACGCGTGACAAGAAAATCACTATTATATTCGAGCAAGGTTATTATATTTCCTTCTTTGTCATATTCCTTTGATAATCCCTCTTTTTTTCCACTATTATATGCAATAGTCTGCTTGATTGTTCCATTTGGGAAATATATAAATGCTGTACTTTCTTTAACATTGCCTGCAAAAAGCTCTTTTGACCATAAATAAATTCCTTCCGAAGGATCCTTTTTGTATTTACAATACCAGCCATTCTTTTTATTAAAAAGAAAACTAATTTTCTCTATTGTATCTCCAGCCTGATCGTAAAATATCCAGATACTGTCAAGAAGAAAGTTTTTATAGCTACCCTCAGATCTTTTTATCCCGGTAACATAATAACTTTTCCAAAACCCTTCAGGTTTTCCATTTTTTAATAATCCTTCACTGGAAACAGTTCCATTAGGGTATTTAAATATTTTATAACCATCATTTAACGTTCCGCTTTCCTGTGCAGAAATTATTATGCATATTAAAATAAAAACTATGAAAAGACTAATCTTTCTCATGATTTAAAGACCAAGTTTTTTAGATATTTCTATCATTCGTATTATGGGCTTTTGTGCTTTATATATTATTTCTTTATCAATAATAATCTCTGGTTTTTCGTTTAATAAAGAATTAAATATTTTTTCCATCGTTATTAACTTCATAAAGTTACACTCGCTACATCCACAGGTTGAATCTCTTGGTGGGGCAGGAAAATAATTTTTATCAGGATTTCCTTTTTTCATTTGATGAATAATACCTGCTTCAGTTGCTACAATATAGCTTCTGGCATTGTCTTTTTCAGTGAATTTTAACAATGCTGAGGTAGATCCAATATAATCTGCAACCATTCTAACAGGAAGTTCACATTCCGGATGTACAATAATTTTAGCATCCGGATTATCCTTTTTTAATTTAAGAATCGCTTCGAGTGAAAATTCTTCATGCACATGACATTTACCATTCCAGATTACAATATCACGCCCTGTTTTATTAAGAACAAAATTACCCAGGTTACGATCAGGAGCAAAAATTATTTTTTCATCCTCAGGTAGTGATTCAACAATCTTAACTGCATTTGATGAAGTGCAAATTATGTCAGATAATGCTTTTATTTCAGCAGTGGTATTCACATATGAAACAACAGTTCTTTCAGGGTTCTCATTAATAAATTTTTCAAAATCAATTGGTTTACATGAGTCTGCAAGAGAACATCCTGCATTCATATCTGGAAGAATTACTTTTTTTTCAGGTGCTAATATTTTAGCCGTTTCAGCCATAAACTTCACGCCTGCAAAAAGTATAATATCGGCATTATTTGAAGCTGCTTTTTGAGAAAGAGCAAGACTATCTCCAACAAAATCAGCAATATCCTGAATATCGCTAGTCTGATAATAGTGTGCAAGAATGATGGCATTCTTTGTTACTTTTAACTTATTTATTTCTGAGATATAATATTCCGAGAATTGCTCTTCCATTTTATTTTAAAATTAATTATAAGTCAACAGATAAACTAATCAATTCTATTCCATTCTTCTCTTTCTTCATTTTTACCTGTTTCTTATTAACAACATAATATTTTTATAACTTAATAATTAATCTATTTATGATAATAATAATATGCTGTTAATAGTGTTGATATATAAATCAGATTTTCATTGTTTTTTTCATCATTATAACTCTATAAACATTTTTTCAACAGTTCAAAAAATATACCATTTTTGAAAATCAGCAGATTAGTAAATTAATTAACAACTGTTAATAATAGATTATTGATAATACTAATTGAGCAAAAGTAAAATTTTTACGGTTTATTAAAGGTTCATATTTTGATTTTATTTTCTTAAAACTTTATTGCATATATAATTCTCCTCACTAAAAATGTAAAATTGCATACAAAAGAAGAATTTATGATTTTTATTCATCACTTATTTACATGTTATTAACATATAATATAATATGACTATCAGTAGTCGGCCAAATAAATTCATTTTCAAGCAATTTGTAATTTAGTATTCATGATTGCCGGAACACAAAAAAGATAATTAAAATATTTTTTCTTTTAATTAATCAATTATATTAATTTGCGCTCAGTTAACAGAAAATTAGTTAAAGGATAATCAATTGAAAAAGATAGCAATAGTATCGGATCATGCCGGATATTTTTTAAAAGGTAAAGTATTAAATTTTCTTATTAAGGAAAAAATTGATGTAAAAGACCTTGGTTGTTTTTCAGGGGAAACTGTTGATTATCCGGATTTTGGTCATCCACTTGCAAATGCTGTTTCTGCAGGAGATTATGAACTTGGAATATCTATTTGTGGGACAGGAAATGGAATTAATATGGTTGTTAACAAGCATCCGGGCATAAGAAGTGCTTTATGTTGGAACGAAGAGATCAGTCGATTGGCACGGGCACATAATGATGCAAATATATGTGCATTGCCAGGAAGATTTATCTCGGAATCGGAAGCATATTTGATAGTTAAAATATTTATATACACATCATTTGAAGGAGGCCGCCATAAGCCAAGAATTGACAAGATATCATTAAAAATGTATTAGTATGCTTTCAAATTCATGCAGGTATGGTATAAGGGCAATAATTTATTTGGCTTCACAGCCAGTATCAAATGGCAAAACAGGAATAAAAAAAATAAGCGCTGATCTTAATCTGCCAACACCATTTCTTGCAAAGATCCTTCAGCAGCTTGCGAAACAGAAAATACTAAGTTCTTCAAAGGGTCCCCATGGTGGCTTTTCCCTGTTAAAAGATTCACGGAAGATAACATTACTTGACATTGTAAATACAATTGACGGAACTGATATTTTCACAAATTGTGTAATGCATAGCGGTTCATGTGTATCTGTAGAAAAGGAAAATAAGAAATGTCCACTTCATGATGATTATGAAAAAATAAGAGTTAATCTTATTAAGCTGTATAGTAGCAAGACAATTTATGACCTTGTAAAAAAAGCAAATAAAGAAGTGCTAATAACTATCTGATAATAAAATTATTATAAGGATTTAGCCATCGCCATAATAACAAAGAACAGAGAATACCTGCTGAATTAAAAATTATATCATAGATACTGCCAGTGCGGCTTATTGTAAGAGTAAATTGTAATATTTCCATTAAGATGCCATAAACAAATGGTATAAGAGATATTAAAAATAAATGTGCCGTATTTTTTAAGGTTTTCCGGTTTCCAAAGAGAATTACCGACATTAGAACAAAATACATTCCGAAATGTACAATTTTATCAAGGAAAGAAATATTAATAAACTTAACTTTATCAAATGTATCGGAACTTGTGAGGCTCAGATACATAATAGTTATTGCTACAAGAATTGATAATAAATTCTTCTTTACCATTTTTAGTGTTTGGTGCAAATTTATAATGATTTATGAATAAACTTGGTGAGCCTTAGTGAAATCCTTCAAATAGGAGCACAAAGAACATAAGAAATCTAATTGAATTTTTAATAGTACAAAAAAGGATGGCAGGAATTTATATACACATACCATTTTGTAAACAGCTCTGTTTTTATTGTGATTTCTATCATATAATTTCAACAAGGGATAATTCTGTATTTATCGATAGATTGCTTAATGAAGCATCATTGAGAAAGGATTACCTTGGAACCGAAACCATCTCAACAATATATATTGGAGGGGGCACGCCATCGGTGCTTACTATAAATGATTTGGATAAACTTCTGGAACATATTAATAAAATTTTCAGCATTGAGAAAAATTGTGAAATAACTATTGAATTAAACCCGGATGATGTTAGTCCATCTTATTTGGAATCACTGAAAAAACTGAATATTAACAGGATAAGCCTTGGAATTCAATCATGGAAAGAATCTGATCTTAAAATGTTAAATCGCCGTCACGATTCAACTCAAGCGGCATTGGCTCTTAAGGAGACATTTAGAGCAGGGTTTGAAAACGTAACCATTGATCTGATCTATGGAATTCCGGGGATGACAGCCAGCGAATGGGCTTCAAATTTAGATTTTTCATTTGCCTTCGATATTAAACACTTCTCTGCCTATCATCTTACTTTTGAAAAAGGAACAGTGTTTGGGAAGATGCTGGAAAAGGGTCTTATTACTGAAATTGAAGAAGAAGAGAGTATATCATTATTTAATATATTGATTGAAAAGGCAGAATCGGCAGGGTTTATTCATTATGAAATTTCTAATTTCGGTAAGCCGGGCTTCTTCTCAATACATAATTCAAATTACTGGAAACAGATTAATTACCTTGGCCTGGGTCCATCAGCACACTCGTTTAACGGATATTCCCGTCAGTGGAATTTACGTGATATAAATGGATATATGAAAGCTGTAAAAGCAGGAAATTCATTTTTTGAAAAAGAAGAACTTGATATAAAAACCCGTTTCAATGAATATATCATGACTTCATTAAGAACCATGTGGGGCATTGATCTTGAATATGTTGAAAAGAAATTTGAAAAAGAAGGTTATGATTATGTTATTAACGTGGCAGTTAAGTTCCAGGATTATGGTCTGATGAAACAGGAAAATAACACCCTGGTTTTGACAAACCAGGGTAAAATGATATCGGATAATATTATATCTGAATTTATGATGCTCGCCGATGAATAGCTATCTCTTTGAAAGCATAAAATTTGTACGTCCTATTATGTTGTTCTCGAGGAAAAGCTCAACACTGTAATTACCGATAATAAAATCACCGGTATTATCTAAAAAGATACACATTTCAACATCCTGATTCATATAATCCACTTCCCGGCTGGCAGAATATATTAATTTACTTTCTCCATAATTAAAAAGGTTATCAGGACTGCTTGTTATTACAAGTGAGTCGGGCCTTACTACTCTCATAAATACCTCTTTAGGACCAGCTTCTGCCAGCGGGTTCTCACGTAGGGTGAAGCAAATTCTTAGCTTGTTCAGCAAGTTTATCCGTGTAGTCTCTTTTCTCTTTTTATTTAAAGCAACAGCGGCAATGTCTTTAGCTTGTATCACTGAGGCAATTTCAACTTTGCTACTTAGCTCCTCCCTGACCTTGGAGAGCTCGGTATTGGTATTCCTTACCTGGGTCATTTGTCGTCTTATCTGACTGTTTTCAGTAACAAGGATCTTATTTCTGTTATTAAGAGAATCGATCTGAACAATATAGCTTTTCATAATTTCTCTCATTGTAGTAATCTCGCCCTTATATCTTTTAATCAGCTGAACGTTTGATGCATTAATAGACAATAGCTGAACAATTCTTGTTCTCTCTTTTTCAAGTCCTGCATTGAGACTGTCATTGTTAGTTTTTAACGTATCATATGCAAAAACCATGTGCCGTAATTCATTTGCAAGGGAATCTTTCTCCTGAGTCAGGGCTGTCTCCATCTCAACCATTTTATGTTTCTGGTCGAAATACATAAATACAAGAAAAATCAGTACTACAGCTAAAATAATTGATGTAGCAATCATTTTTATAGGAACATCTTTTTTCGTTTCCGGTTGTGGTGGGGTAATATTTTTAATATCTGTCATTTATCTTATTGTGTTAAAAGATTCCGTTCGCAAAAGTAATAATATTAAGATAATTTTAAAATATCCGATTCAATGATTAAATTTACATAACGCCACTTGATAATTAATTGACTAATATTCAACAATATGAGTGGTTTTTTTGGTGTAATTTCAAGAACCAGTTGTGTAGAAGATGTATTCTATGGAACGGATTACCATTCCCATCTTGGTACAAAACGAGCCGGAATGGTTTTTATTGTTCCTGAAAAAGGGTTCAGACGATCTATACACAGTCTTGAAAATTCATATTTCAGGACTAAGTTTGAAGATAATCTAAAAAGCTTTGAAGGAAATTCCGGCCTTGGAGTAATAAGCGATACTGACCCTCAACCAATTTTATTCAATTCTCATCTTGGCCGTTTTGCGATAGTCACTGTAAGCAGAATTGTTAATATACTGGAGCTGGAGAGCAAGTTCCTGAAAATGAAGAAGCACTTCACGGAGAATTTTGAGGGAAGCATTAATCCTACAGAGGTTGTAGCAAATCTTATTTGCGAAAAAGATAGTTTTGTTGAAGGGATAGAAAATGTTTTTGACAATATTAAAGGATCCTGTTCATTACTTATTCTCACAGATAATGGAATAATAGCAGCCCGCGACAAGTTAGGGCGTACGCCTATTGTTGTTGGGAAAAAAAAGAATGCTTTTGCAGTAGCCTCAGAGTCATGCTCCTTTCCAAATATAGGCTATGAAGTCGATTTTTTTCTTGGACCCGGGGAAATTGTTCATATTACAGCCGATGGTTATACACAGCTTAGAAAACCAGGTGAAAAGATGCAGATATGTTCTTTTCTATGGGTTTATTATGGCTATCCGCCATCATATTATGAAGGAATAAATGTAGATGAGTGCCGTTACAGATGCGGGGCGTCACTGGCCAGGAGAGATTCAGTTAATGCTGACTTTGTTTGTGGTATTCCTGATTCGGGGGTGGGACATGCTGTTGGTTATGGTAACGAAAAAATGATACCGTATAAAAGGGCTTATTCAAAATATACTCCAACCTGGCCACGTAGTTTTATGCCCCAGTATCAGGGCCAGCGTGATCTTGTAGCAAAAATGAAACTAATCCCCAACAAGGCGATTATTAAAGGGGGAAAAATGGTTTTTCTGGACGACAGCATTGTGAGGGGTACCCAGCTAAAAGACAATACTATTGATCTGCGTAAGTCTGGTGCTTCAGAAGTCCATATGAGAATAGCTTGTCCTCCACTTTTATTTGCCTGCGATTTTCTTAACTTTTCAGAATCAAGGTCAATCCTCGAGCTGGCGGGGCGCAAAGCCATAAGTCAACTTGGGGGGAATGAAAAGGATATTAAGGAGTATGCAGATCCGGATTCAGAAAAGTATTCTGAAATGGTTACACAAATTGCAAAAAACCTTGATCTGGATTCACTGATTTATCAGCGTCTTGATGATCTGGTGATGGCGATTGGACTACCGAAAGAAAAATTATGTACTCATTGCTGGGATGGAACCAGTTATTATTAGAAATCTGGCTTCAGGCGGCCAGCCTTCGCTTAAGCTTCGGCTGGCGAGGCAGGCGTCAGAAAAAAAATGTTCCAATTAAAAATGTTTGTTATGAAGTATGTTGGTGCACATGTAAGCGCTTCAGGAGGAGTTGAAAATGCCCCTGTAAATGCAAATGCAATAGGAGCGAAGTCTTTTGCTCTCTTTACAAAAAACCAAAGGCAATGGTTCTCTAATCCTCTTACAGAAGTAAGCATTGCTACATTTCGGGAGAATTGTGACAAGTATAATTATAAACCATTTCAGATACTTCCACACGACAGTTACCTCATTAACCTTGGTCATCCCGAAAAGGAACCCCTGGAAAAATCAAGAGCCTCGTTTCTTGATGAAATGCAAAGATGTGAGCAACTGGATTTAGACAGGCTGAATTTTCATCCCGGGAGCCATCTTAATTTAATTGGGATAGAAGAATGTCTTATAAGAATCGGGGAATCGATAAATATGGTTCTTGAAAAAACAAAAGGCGTTACAGCCGTAATTGAAAATACGGCAGGCCAGGGAACCAATCTTGGACATACCTTTGAACAACTAAGGGTAATAATTGATAATGTTGAAGATAAATCAAGGGTAGGAGTATGCATAGATACCTGTCATGCCTATACCTCGGGCTATGATGTTAAATCACCGGAAGGATTTAAAAAAACATTTGAAAAATTCAGTGAAATTGTTGGTTTTGAATATCTTAGAGGAATGCACCTTAATGACTCTAAAAAGGATTTTGGGACAAGGGTCGACAGACACGATAATATTGGGATAGGATTTATTGGAGAAGAAACTTTTGCAATGTTGATGAATGATAACCGGTTCGACAATATCCCGTTAATACTTGAAACACCAGATGATTCACTTTGGGAAGCAGAGATTAAAAAGCTATATTCTCTTATAACAAAATAATAAACGGATAAATCAATGTAGCTTCTTATTAATTAAGAAGCTTATCAATATCAATTTCTTTCAGTTTTTCCAGTGTGGCATCATATCCAATACTGAACATTTCGCCTGCCTTTTCGGGATCAAGGATTTTATGATTTCTTAATTCTATAGGAGCAATAAAAAGATCAAATTTTTTTGATTTTTCAAGAACTTCCTTTGACATGCTCAGCATAAAAGATCTTTCAGCAATGCCTATCAGGTTAGTTATGTTTTTTTCGTATCCGGTAGGATTTACAAACGAGCCAATAACAAACCGGCATCTGTTTTCAATTGGTCGTATAGGTAGATTATCCAGAACACCACCGTCGACATATTGAATATTTCTAATAACAACCGGTTTAAAAAGAACAGGAATGCTTGCTGAGGCAATGACTACATTATGAAGTTCGCCCTCTGAAAAATAAACAATCTTGCCATTATTCAGATCTGTAGCAGTAATGAACATAGGGATTTTAAGCTCTTCAAATGTTTTTGCTTTTAAGTTATCTCTTAAGATTCTTACAATACCTGAAATTTGCAGTAAACCCTCCCGGGGTACTGTTGGTCTTATATAATGCAACCTGCTGTTTGAAATTAATATTTTCATTATTTCTGCAGGTGTATAGCCGTCGGCATATAGTACACCAACAATAGCGCCGGCACTTGTTCCGGAAATTACATCAGGAAAAATTCCGGCTTCATTTAAAGCCTGCATAACACCAAGGTGTGCGAAGCCTCTTGTACCACCACCGCTTAAGACAAGACCAGTCTTATATTGCTCCTCTGGCATAATAATTATTCTTAAATCTTTTTCGGAAAATTCTGTAATGACAAAATAAGCAAGGACAAATATAAACAATGAAAATAAGAATTATTAGAATGACTTATTTGTCTGTAATATTCAGTAATTATTATAAATTTGATTGGTAAAGAAATGCATGTAAAAATTAAAATTCAACTATTCCGTCTTGTAAGGATAAAATGGAGCAATATGGAAATTAAAAAATTCACACCTGCGGTCGACAAAAGAATCCTTATTCTTTTAGCAGGTATTATATGGTGTGGCGCAGGCATAATGCTTGTCAGCTTTGCCATTATCTGGTTGTCGCCCTATAATGGGAGAGAACAAGGATTATATTATGCTTTAGGATTTTTAACAGTAATGCCGATACACCATTTAGGGTTCCTTAAGATTGCTGAAAAAAATTCAAGAAGGCTCTTGCCATTCACAGAAAAGAGATGCGCCTTTTCATTCATGGCATGGAAAAGCTATATTATTGTTCTGATTATGGTTTCTATGGGAATTGCATTAAGACATTCTGCTTTACCTAAAAATTATCTTTCAGTGCTTTATAATGGAATTGGATTAGCTCTGTTTCTTTCAGGGATCAGGTATTTCAGGATCTTCTTAAAGTTACTATGGAATAAGAGATCTTAGTTTTATAAATAAATTAGTGAATTATGGCTTTTACATTACAACCCGGGCAGAAAGCGCCTGATTTTAAACTTCTGTCAACAGACGAAAAGGAGTACGCTCTTTCAGATTTTGGAAAATTCAGACATCTGGTTATCTTTTTCACCTGTAATCATTGTCCTTATGTGATTGGTTCAGATGAAGTTACAAGAGAGGTGGTGAATAAATTCATTGTCCGGGAGGTTGGCTTTGTCGGAATAAATTCAAACAGTGAGAACACTTATCCGGAAGATTCATATGCCAATATGGTTGCGAGGATGAAAAAGCACAAGTTTCCCTGGGTCTATCTTCATGATAAATCACAGGATGTGGCCAGAGCTTATGGCGCTTTAAAAACGCCTCATTTTTATGTTTTTAATGAAGAGAGAAAACTCGTTTATACAGGCAGGGGTGTCGATAGTCCCCGCGACACTTCAAGAATGACAATTAATAATCTGGATGATGTACTTGAGAAGGTTACAGAGGGAAAACCAATATCAGTTACCATGACCAATCCTATTGGTTGTAATATTAAGTGGGAAGGCAAAGATGCTCATTGGATGCCGCCAGACGCCTGCGATCTTGTCTGATATAAGTATTTCAAATGTGGATAATAGAAAAATAAATTGTATGTCTTAAACCTAAATAATTTGATAAATAATGGTAAACAGAAGATTTAACAACCCGGTCATAGCAGTCATCTTTATTATTATGCTGGTAATACAGATCTCATGCAAGGAAAAGATCCCTTCGGACCTTTCAAAAGAGAGTATTATTCCTAAACCCGTTGCAATTACTGCTACAGGAGATTTCTTTACAGTTAAGTCACGGACTGATATATATATTCAGAGTGAATCAGATGAACTGTTAAAAATTGGCCAATACCTTGCCAGCAGGCTAAAGCCGGCAACCGGTTTTGGTATTGATGTAAAAGTGGCTGAAAAAGCACCAGGGTCTGGCAATATTTATCTCACTTTGTCGGGTGACGATGCTAAGTTAGGCGATGAAGGATATATATTGACGATTACAAAAAAAATGGTAATGCTGACTGCCGGCAGCCCGGCTGGTTTGTTACGTGGTGTTCAGACAATCCGGCAGATTCTTCCGGTTGAGGTTGAACTGGCAACAAAGCAGGAGGTCCCCTGGGAAATTGCTACAGGCACAATTACAGACTATCCCGACTATTCTTACCGTGGGGCCATGCTTGATGTTGCAAGACATTTTTTTAGTGTTGATGATGTTAAACGTTTCATCGATTTTCTGGCATACTATAAAATGAATGCTTTACATTTGCATCTATCAGATGATCAGGGATGGAGGATAGAGATTAAATCATGGCCTGAACTTACAACACATGGTGGTAATACGCAGGTTGGAGGTGACCGGGGGGGATATTATACACAGGAACAATATTCTGATATTGTGCAGTATGCAATGGACAGATATATCACTATTATTCCTGAAATTGATATGCCTGGCCATACCAATGCAGCACTGGCCTCTTATGCAGAACTGAACTGCGATGGCAAAGCAACAGAGTTATATACTGGTACCAGGGTGGGGTTCAGTACGTTATGTACAAATAAAGAGATAACATATAAATTTATTGACGATGTTGTAGGTGAGTTAGCTGCGTTAACGCCCGGTCCGTATATCCATATTGGGGGAGATGAATCACATTCTACAAAAAGAGAAGATTATATTCCATTCATTAACAAGGTACAGGATATTGTTATTGCTCATGGCAAGCAGGTAATTGGATGGGACGAGATAGCAATTGCAACTTTAAAACCCAAGGCAATTGCACAGCACTGGGCAAATGTTGGAAATGCAAACAACGCCGCAAGTCAGGGTGCAAAAATTATTATGTCACCGGCAATAAAAGCATATCTCGACATGCAATATGATAAATCTACTAAATTGGGATTACACTGGGCAGCCTATATTGAAGTGGATACCGCCTATATCTGGGACCCTGAAAAATATATTCCAGGTGTAAAAAAAGAGAATATATTAGGTATTGAAGCGGCATTATGGACTGAAACCATCACTAATATGGATGAGATTGAGTATATGGTTTTTCCTCGTCTTCCAGGAATTGCTGAGATAGGATGGACCCCATCCTCTTTAAGGAACTGGATGGAGTATAGGGAACGTTTGGGAAAACATGGTGAGCGATTTAAAGCAATGGAGATTGATTACTATAAGTCAGATTTAGTGCCATGGGGTGATATATTGAGTACGGCTGCGCAATAAGCAATAATTAATTGTTATATTGTGAAAATGTGATCTTTAAATTTTTATAAATCATTAATTGTCAATCTTTATGAAAGGTATAACATCAACTTTACTGAGAGCACTATTATTACTATTTTTCTATACAACTTCTTCGAATATTAGTTACTGTCAGTTATATGATTGGCGCGGACCAGATCGTACCGGAATTTATGATGAAACAGGATTACTGAAAAAATGGCCTGATGGTGGACCAAAACTTTTATGGGAAGCGGTGAATATGGGTGATGGATATTCCTCCGCAACTGTAACAGATGATGCTGTTTATATTACAGGAAGAAAAGAGAGCTCGGATGTTCTTCCTGCTCTGACACTTGATGGGAAAATTAAATGGGAAACGATCTATGGTAATGCGTGGATGACTAACCATACAGGATCAAGATGTATTCCGACCTACTATAACGGAAATATATTCCTGATAAGTGGAAGCGGCAATATTGTTTGTGTCGATTCGAACGGAAAGATAAAATGGTCGAAAAACCACTATAATCTTTATGAAAGCAAACCCATAATGTTTGGTATATCAGAATCTCCACTGGTTGTAGATAATATGGTTATTGCTTCACCAGGAGGGAAAAAAGCTTCCATGGTCGCTTTCAATATTAATAACGGCAATGTTGTATGGGAGGCAGAACCCCTTAATGGGGGGCCTCAGTATGTTAATCCGCAACACGGCGGAGTTGTCCTTCTTGGTAATAATATATATGGAGCAAATCATATGTCTAGACCAGTTGATACATGGGTTTGTGTGGACTGGAATACCGGGAAAACCCTTTGGACAGAGAAATGGTTCAGCAGAGGATCCATCATTTCTGCTGATGGAATGCTTTATCTGTATGAAGAAAGGTCAGGCCATGTAGCACTTGTAAGGCCCAGTTCAACAAAACTTGATATAATAAGCCAATTTCAAATCACTAAGGGAGAAGGTCCTTTCTGGGCTCATCCTGTAATCAGCAAAGGAAAACTATATATCAGGCATGGAGATGTACTAATGGTATACCTGATAAAGTAAAAATTGCATCAGGATTTTTGTTTTAAATAATAATATGTCATATGAAGACACAAATCAAATACTGGATTCTTCTGGTCGTTATATTAAATGTCTCTGTAACAGCTTGTAAGAAAGATGATAATGTAGCATTGCCAACAGTGGTAACTTACACGCCTTTATATGTTGCATCTACAGTAGCTACTGTCGGTTGTATTGTGGATTCTGATGGTGGCGCAGAGATAATCTGTGGAGTATATATGGGAACCTTACAGAATCCTGAAACTACGGGTACTCAATTTCAAATAGCCAATGAAATTGGTATTTTCCTGGGACAAATAACAGGACTTACTGCTAACACACAATATTTTATTAAGGCATATGCAAAGAATGTTGAGGGAGAAAGTCTAGGTGACGAAGTGAATTTTTCTACTCCAGATACTATTATGGACAATGAAGACAATATTTATGAAACTGTTAAAATCGGTGATCAATTATGGATGGCAGAGAACCTTCAATCAACTAAATACATTAATGGGGATTTAATTGGAACTACCTCACCTGCAACATTTGATATATCAGGAGAATCCACACCCAAATACCAATGGGCATATGAGGGTAATGAAAGTAATGTATCTGCTTATGGCAGATTATATACCTGGTATGCAGCAACTGACAACCGTAATGTATGCCCTACGGGATGGCATGTTCCTACTGATGCCGAATGGACAATCCTTGAATCTGCCCTTGGGGGATTTAGCGTTGCTGGCAGCAAACTCAAAGAAGCCGGAAATTCGCATTGGATTTCACCTTATAATCTTGATGCTACAAATGAAAGTTGTTTTAAGGCTCTTCCCGGAGGTTATAGAAATGAGACCGGTGGCTTTTCGTATTTAGAAAACAGTGGAAACTGGTGGTCTTCTACCGAAGGTGATGTAAATAACTCCTGGATACGATCTCTTTCAGTTCAGGAGGCAGAGGTTTCAAGAACGGCTTTTATCAGAAATCATGGGGCTTCAATTCGATGTCTTCAAGACTAATTACAATATTTTTATAATGTTTCAGGTGTTAATTATTATGTAACCATAAGTATGATTGACTTTTTAAGTTTTCGACCTTCTTCTATTCAAATATGAATGTGCCAAATTTATTGTACTCATGGAAGGACCTATTTGTTTTTTGCCAGGCAAAATGCACTCCTCCATTATCATAATCAATGCGATACATATTTGCCCTCCATCTTGTTCCTGACACAGGTGGAACCTGATTCAGCGGGGCAAGTAACTTATAAGGAATAAAAAACTCAGCTATCCAGCCTGATACAGAACTGCCACTTTCCTTTTTCCCACCGACAACACTTGTGGCGTGTTGAGTTTTTTTATCACCTTCGTAATGCCATGGCAACCAACCTAAAAAACTCCCTTTATAGTTCGGAACAATAATAGGTAATTCATAATTTAAAGGAGAAAGTTCATACTCAAAGTAAACCGGAAAATCCTCATCAGTCCATAGAAAAACTTCAACAACATCTTCTTCCCACAGATTAAGATTATCATCTTTCATTGTAGAGGTCAGCTTGTTATCCTCACAATCGAAAAGAAAGTAGATACCTGTTTCGGAATAAAGCACTTTAACTTTAGTCTGATATGCCGAACTGTTTTGACCTTGCTGAACCAAATTTATCCACCCGGCGCTCTTCCAGAAGTCAGAATCTCCAATACCGGTTATTTCAAAATCCTGACATTTATTAATTGTAATTGAATCAGGTTCATTACCTATCGCCAACGATTTGTTACTTAATACCAAAATAAGGCATAAGATAAAAAATCCGGACCAAGGATATTTTTGTATTTTCATAACATGCTAATTAATAATTACTCAATAGAAAGGGAAACTACTATTAATCTTATATTGCTCACTGCTCTTGAAAGGCTTTATTCTGGCAAATATTTCAGCAAAATAGTCCAATTTTTTTACTCCCACAAATATTTGATTTAGATTTAAGTCTTTAATATCTTTATCGGAATTAAGTCAATGAATGACAATATAAACCATGACAAATGAAGAAAATTTGCTTTGTAATAATCTTTAGCATTGGGTCTGTTTTTCTATTTGCCCAAAATAGCGACAGTATTTGGATTGTAAATAATTACGTCAAAATTGAAAAGAAGATTACCATGAGGGATGGGATAAAATTATTTACTTCCATTTATGTACCAAAAAACAATTCGGAAGATCATCCCATATTAATAACACGCACTCCGTACTCCTGTGCACCATATGGAGAAGATAAATGGAAAGATTACTGGAACACTTATTTAAAAGCTTACTTCAAAGAAGGTTATATAATGGTAACACAGGATGTACGTGGCAGGTGGATGAGTGAAGGCGATTTTGTCAATGTCAGGCCTTTTAATGCTGACAAAAAAACTGATAATGACATTGATGAAGCCAGTGATGCCTATGATGCCATTGAATGGTTAGTAAAAAACGTACCACACAACAATAGTAAAGTTGGTGTATTCGGGGTTTCATATCCCGGATTTTACTCAACTATGGCTGCGGCAAGTAATCACCCGGCGCTGGTAGCTGTTAGTCCACAGGCACCTGTCACCAATTGGTTTGTTGGTGATGATTTTCACCACAATGGAGCCTTTTTTCTTATGGACGGATTCGGTTTTTATTCCCCTCTTGGCAGTGGATTTGGACTGCCACATCCAAAACCAACTTCTGTTGCCCCTAAAACTATTGACTTTCCTAATCACGACAACTATAAATTTTATCTTGAAACAGGTCCTCTGCCTGCCTTTTCGAAATTTATGGGCGACAGTGTCAGTTTCTGGAAAGATCTCTATGCGCATCCTGACTATGATTCATGGTGGAAGGAACGTGACGCACGAAATGCTACTAAAAATTTACACCCTGCTATGTTATGGGTTGGCGGTTTGTTTGATGCTGAAGACAACTGGGGCGCTTGGAATTCATATAAAGCAGCTGAGAAAAATAATCCGGGTAAAACATTCAATAAACTTGTTATGGGGCCATGGTATCATGGTCAATGGGAAAATAGTGACGGGACACACCTGGATAATATTAGTTTTGGGAGCAACACATCTACATGGTATCAGCAAAATATGGAAATACCCTTTTTAAACTATTTCCTTAAAGGTATCGGTGACGTGTCTGAAATTTCTGAAGCTAAGGTTTTCATTACGGGTGACAACTCCTGGAGACAATTTGATCAGTGGCCTCCGGCTGATAAGGAAGATAGAGTTTTGTATTTTCAGGATAATGAGAATTTAGATTGGAACAGACCAAAACAGATGACGGGTTACAGTGGTTACCTGAGTGATCCTGCTAAGCCTGTTCCTTATACCGAAGATGTCCATTTTGTAAGGACAAGGGAGTACATGACAGATGACCAACGTTTTGCTGAACGAAGACCCGATGTACTTACATTTAAAACAGATCTATTATCTGATGATATTACTTTAACAGGGGTTCTGACTGCCGACCTGTTTGTCTCAATTTCGACAACAGATGCTGACTTTATTGTTAAATTGATAGATGTTTTTCCTGATAGCTTATCGTATAATAGTGTTGATATTTATAGTGATAATGATCCTGTGCTGGTTTACCCGATGGGTGGTTATGAGATGCTGGTACATGCAGAGGTTTTCAGAGGAAAGTACCGGAAAAGTCTTGAAAACCCGGAACCTTTTATCCCCGACAAAATTGAAAGAGTAAAATTTGATGTGGGAGATATTGCCCATACATTTAAAAAAGGCCATCGTATTATGATACAGGTACAGAGCAGCTGGTTTCCCCTGGTGGACCGGAACCCTCAAAAATTTGTTAACATTTATGAGGCAGTTCAAAGCGATTTCCAAAAGGCAGCCATTCGTATTTATCATGATGAAAAGAATGCAAGCAATATCCTGTTGCCGGTGTTAAAAAATTAATGGATAATAAGTCACTTTTAATATAAATTTAAATGAAAAGAAAATCTACACTTTTAGCAGCACTGCTTCTCTTTGCCGGACCCTTAACCTCGCAAGCACAGGAAAAACTTTTTGATGTTAGCGATTACCTGAACCGCGAACTATTTCCCAAAACTATTACCAACCTTTCATGGCGTGGCGATATGGATGCCTTTACTTATATCGAAAAAGACAAGCTCATACAAAAAACCGCCACCAACCCTAATGTGGCAGATACCATTCTTCCTCTGGCAATCCTGAATTTAAAACTTAAAGACTTGAAAAAGGATGAACTCAGGCGTTTCCCGGGTTTGACCTGGTTAGATAACGACAGGTTTTATTTCAGAGATCAGAATAAGATTTTCCTGTATGATTTTACTGATTCATCCCTGGTAAAAGCTAATGAATTTGATGAAAATGGAGAGAATGTGACCATTGATAAAGAAAAACTCAATGTGACCTATACAATTCAAAATAACCTTTTTGTGGTTATCAACGGAGAAACCATGCAGGTTACTGATGAAAAGAACAGAGATATTGTATATGGACAGATACCCTCTCGAAATGAATTTGGTATTGATGATGGATTATACTGGTCGCCGGATGGGAAACTACTGGCTTTTTATAAAACGGATCAAAGCGAAGTAAGCAATTATCCACTTGTTGATATTTATGACCGCATTGCACAGGCATCGCCAATCAAATATCCGATGGCTGGCATGAAGAGCCAGAAGGTTGAGCTGGGAATTTTTAATCCTGATCTGAATGAAATCGTTTATCTTCAGACGCCAGGCCCTGAAAATCAGTATCTTACATCAGTAACGTGGGACCCATCGGCCAGGTTCATCTATACCGGCATATTAAACCGCGATCAGAATCATCTGAGCATGAATAAATATGATGCCGGCAGCGGTAAATTTTTAAAGACTTTGTTTGAAGAGCGTAACGATCGCTATGTAGAGCCTATGCATGGTTTGTATTTCCTTAAATCAGATCCGTCTAAATTTATCTGGCAAAGCCGGCGTGATGGCTGGAACCATCTATATCTTTACAATACTGAAGGAAATTTGCTTAAGCAAATTACCCGGGGCAAATGGGAAGTGACCAAACTAATAAGTTCAGACAAGGGAGGAAACCTGATTTTTTATGAATCAACAAAAGAGAGTCCTCTTGAAAGTCACCTATATAAGACAGAATTTAAGACAGGCAAGACAGAACGTATAACCAACAATGGAGGAAAGCATAAAATAATTTCGGCTATGAGCATGAACTATTTTATTGATCATTTCAGCAGTACTGATATGGCCAGCGCTTATTATCTTCTTGATAAAAAGGGATCAAAACTTGCTGTACTAAGTGAGGATGCGAATCCATACAAGGATTTTAAGACAGGCGAAATGTCAATTTTTTCAATTAAAGCTGATGATGGTATTACAGACCTTTATTGTTGTTTGATTAAACCAATCGATTTTGATCCGCAAAAAAAATACCCTGTATTAATATATGTTTATGGCGGGCCTCATGCCCAGATGATCGATAAATCGTGGACAGGAGGCGCCGGGTTCTGGCTCAATTATATGGCACAGCAGGGCTATGTGGTGTTTACACTTGATAACCGCGGCTCAAACAACCGGGGTTTTGAGTTCGAAAGCATTATTCACCGGCAGGTTGGTGAAATAGAGATGGCCGACCAGATGGCTGGTGTAAGATATCTTAAATCGCTTGATTATGTGGATACCACCCGAATAGGTGTGGATGGCTGGAGCTATGGGGGTTTTATGACTATTTCGCTTATGTTGCGCAACCCTGGTGTTTTCAAAGTTGCCTGTGCCGGCGGTCCTGTTATCGACTGGAAATGGTATGAGGTAATGTATGGCGAGCGTTACATGGATACTCCTATGCAAAACCCGTCAGGATACGAAAAAGCCTCTTTATTGAATTATGTTGGCAATCTCGATGGAAAACTATTGATTATCCATGGAACCAACGATAACACAGTTGTATGGCAAAACAGTCTCATGTTTATAGATGAGTGTATCAAACAGAACAAGCAGGTTGATTACTTCGTTTATCCCGGCGCCGAACATAATATGGTTGGCAAATCCAGGTTGCATCTATTTGATAAGATAACAGGTTATTTTAATGATAATTTGAAATAAAGCTCAAATTATCAACAAGGGAAATAAGGAAAGTTAAGCCTGATCTCCCAATCATTGCTCAAACAGCCCATGCGATTGCAGGAGACCGGGAGAAGTCACTCGAAGCTGGTTGTAATGATTATATTTCTAAACCAATCAATAAAGAAACACTTTTGGCAAAAATTGATAATTAATATCTTTAAATCAGTACTTATTTAAAACATCACTCTTATGAAAAGATCTCATTTGTTCCGGTTATTAATTCCGGTCATGTTATTTATTACCTGTACTCTTAGTGCACAGGAAAAGTATCCCAATGAGGGAATGCCTGTCAGAGACCTCGATGGCAATGTTTATAGAATCATCATGACAGAGTCAGGAGCGTGGATGGCTGAAAATCTTAAAACATCTAAACTCAATGATGGCACTCCACTACCTCTCATCAAGGACAACAGTGAGTGGGATAATACAAAGACTTCAGCATTGCCTGTCCGTTGCAAGATGGATGAAGAATAAAGCGGGGCTCAAACCAGCGACCCCCTGATTATGAGTGTAACAAACAGTATTCCAGATGTATATATACACTTTCCTTGACTTTCATTCTCAAATAGTTCTGCTGCACTTAGTTTTTTTCTTATCATGGATTTTCTTAATATCTGGCTTAAAAACCGGCTCATTTCTTAAAGTAAAACAGAATTGATTTCAAATGTTCTTTCAATAGTTATGCTGCCAAATAGAGCTTAATAACTTTTGCATTATTGTGCAGAAACATGTAAACAATGTCTTCTTTGAATTTCCCCTTTTCATCAGGATTGAAGCATATTGATCTTTGATTTTTCTTAATTGCTGATCATATACGGTTAGTTTGACACCAAACATTTAAATTTTGATTTATTAATGTATGACAAATAAAACATCAAGCTTTTAAGGTCAGAATTCGAGCAGACATTAAATATTCGATATTTTAATGTATGCCAGCTAAAACATGGTGCTTTTAAGGCCAAAATTCGAGTAAACATTAAATATTCGATAATTTAATGTCTGTTAGATAAGGCATGGGGCTTTTAAGGTCAGAACTCAAGTAAACATTAAATATTTGGGGTTTTAATGTTTGTTAAATAAAATAATCGTACTTTTAAGGTCAGAAATTGATAAACCATTAAAAATTCAAACAGATGCCTGAAATATTATATACAATAAACCCTGACAGAAATGTTCCTTGGAATGATATTCCACCATTGCCAATTAGAAAGGAACTATATCAAACAATAGAAATATTGGAGAAACTAGGAGATGCCAAGGCGGCATTAGCAAGACTTCATGGCCGTAGTGTTGTGATTCCCAATCAAGGGCTGTTAATTAATACTATAAGCTTACAGGAAGCAAAGATTTCAAGTGCGATTGAGAGCATATTTACAACAGATGATGACTTATACAAAGCATATAGCGATAAAAACACCGAGACAACCGGAGCATCAAAAGAGGTTTTAAGATATCGAGAAGCTCTTTGGTCTGGTTATAACTATTTAAAAACGAACAGGCTGTTCGATAGGAATTACTTTATTCGGGTCTTTCAGGAAATAAAGCAAACAAAAGATACGATTCGTCCAGTTTTTTTAAATACAACTATTAAGCAAGGAGGCACAGGGCCAGATGCTGGTCAGGTAATCTATACTCCACCCAGAGACCTGGCAGTAATTCAAAATCGGTTAGATAATATAGTAAACTTCGTGAATGATGATGAACAATTTAAAGTAGATCATTTACTTAAAATGGCTATTGCTCATTTTCAGTTCGAGGCCGTTCACCCATTTCGCGATGGAAACGGCAGAACAGGACGCGTATTCAATATCCACTATTTGACGAACAAAGGATTATTAGATGTTCCAATATTATTCCTCAGCAGATACATTTTAGATCATAAGGATGATTACTACTCCGGATTAATGGGAGTCTCTCAGAGAGGTAACTGGAAAAACTGGTTATTATTTATGTTGAGAGCCGTTGAAAGTACCTCAAACAATACCTTCAACAAGATTAATGATATTGTATCTGCGAAAGATTTAATACTTAAACACATAAAGGAAAATGATCAAAAGTTACGAAACCCTGAAGATCTAGTAGACTTCTTGTTTACCCAACCCTTTATCAAAGTAAAACACCTTGTCGATGCAGGAATTTATGCCGAAAATACAGCTAGAGATTATTTAAACAAGTTGTGTGATTTACAAGTGCTTGAAAAGAAGGAAATAGAGGGACATCATTATTACTTGAATCTTGAATTATACCGAATACTATCGGAGTAACGTTCCCTAATCCGCTGCTTTTAGGGGTATATTATTTATACCCTTTTTTAATTCCATGAATTAAATACCGGCCTTTTTGTCAAAGCAGGGCAGAATTGATTTCAAATGTTCTTTCAGGGTCAATACTTGGAAGATAATGTTCTGTAACTATAGAATTACTATGTCCTAACATTTGTCCGATATCATCGCGGGACTTCCCTTTTCTCATGAGGGTTGATCAGGACAGAGCCGATTATTACAACTATATTTTATCCATCATTTTAGATTGGAGTTATTCTGCCGGGCGATAAAGTAAATATCCCCTCTTTATTGTAACTTGCTGAAACGATGGATAAAATAGTATTACGTTAGCAACAATTGAAACCGAAGAAATGAAATTTTATTATACTTGGTTCTAATATGAACATATTAACTTATATAAAAAATACTAGTTATTATGGGTAATAAAAGCAAAGACAATTTAAACTTATCACAAGAAATAGTTCGTAGCCTAATTGAGCAATCTCCAGTTTCAATTCAAATTCATAGTTTTGATGGCAAGCTTATAAACACAAATAATGCTTATTCAGTGCTGTATGCACAAAATGATGAAACCCTATCTGAACTACATGGAAAGTATAACGTTCTGGAGGATGAACAGGCAAATAAATTAGGACTTATGCCCTCCATTGAAGAAACATTTGCAGGAAATCCAACCACCTTCCCTGTATATGCACGAGAACCTGACAAAATTGAACATCATCATTTACGATATACAGATCCTGGGATATTCTTTAGAATTATAGAAGAACGATTTACTCAACTAAATGATACTGAGATTACTAATTCAAAGGAATTTTGGGGGAAATATATTGCTGATAGCATTGATGGAAAGCCAATAAAAGAATATATTCAAGAAAAAGTTCTTCCTCGACCACGTGATATTATTTACTTCTTCAAAGTAGCAAAAGATATTGCTATAGCAAGAGGTCATACTCAAATTCAAAAACAAGATGTAAAGCAAGCTCATAATGAATACTCTAACTGGGTTTTCAAGTCTATTTTAGTAGAAAATGGAATAACTATTGATCAGATGAATGAATTTATGTACAAATTAATGGCATGCCCTAAAACAATTAATAAATCAGAGATTATTAAGTACGCCAGGGGAGTAGGGATTAAAATAGATGAAGAAGAATTTATTGATCATTTAGTGAGTTTAAGTATCTTTGGTAGAGAAATAGAGTACAATAAATTCTATTTTGAATATGAGTATGATTCTGCAGAAAAAATAAAAGCACTTGCTAATAAATTCAATAGTGATAGGTTTCAAATCCATGAAGCATTTGTACCATATCTAGAGTGTACGGCTGTTGAAAATTAGAATCAAAGAATAGTATAATAATGCCACACTCTGTCCCAAATTTGTCCCTAACCCAAATCCTATTTGCAGCAACTCCCTCACATTAATCATAATTCATTATATTCGTTGGAGGGTTTCCCCAGATGAAACATTATACAAGGATATCCCAACCCAATCTTCAAGCATAGTTCAATCCAACAAAAAAAGGAGTCAGATCTTTTCAATCTAACTCCCTCTCCCTCTCCTGTGGGCCCAGCTGGGCTCGAACCAGCGACCCCCTGATTATGAGTATTAAGACTACCGTTTTCTTCCATTTTCTTCTGTTTTCATTAGTTTATTAAATATCTGATGTTTAGTTATTTGAATGATTATGTCATTTTATAAAATAGTATCTATTTTGAAATAATTGCTATATTTGTGTGCAAATTGTGTGCAAATTGTGTGCAAATATTCGATTTTCACACATAAAATAAGCGCTTAAATATACCAACTATGTTCAATTATGCAAACAGTGGAGTTACCGTATCTTCTATTTTAGATAACCGGAGGGCAACCAATGACAATTTATATCCTATCAAAATCCGTGTAACATTCCAGCGTATCCGTAAATATTATTCGACTGGAAAATATCTTAAATCAGAAGCATGGGAAAAGCTACCGGATACTAAAAGTAAGAAGATGCTTTCTATAAGATTTGATATTCAAAATTCGTTTGATATAGTGAAAGATACTGTGCAAGGATTGTTACACGAAGGTGGTTTTTCCTTTGAAGCATTAAATAGCCGTCTGAATAAGTCCCCCTCGGATACATTAAATGCCGGATTCAAAATAAAAATTCAGGCTTTACTGGATAATGAACAGGTAGGAACCCATCTTTTCTATCAGGATGCACTTAGAAGCGTGGAATCATATGGTGGAGAGAATATTCTTTATACTGCAGTTACAGTAGATTGGCTAAAATGCTACGAAAAGTATATGTTAAAATTAGGAAGGGCATATACAACAATAGGGATGTATTGTCGCGCAATCCGATCTATTATCAATGAAGCAAAAAGAGCAGGAATAATAAAAGAAAATCAATATCCGTTTGGAAATGGGAAATACGAAATACCAATAGGTACCGGCCGTAAATTGGCTCTTACATTACAACAAATAAAATTAGTTACTAATTTTACTGACGGAAAAGAAGCGACAGAAAAATATCGTGATATGTGGTTTTTCTCCTACCTGTGTAATGGTATCAATTTTGCGGATATGCTTACTCTCAAATATTCCAATATACGGAACGGTGAGATTTGTTTTTTACGTGCTAAAACAATCCGAACATCCAAGGTGAAAAAAGAAGTATGCGCGGTTTTGATACCTGAAATGAATGCAATTATCAAGAAATGGGGCAATAAGTCCCAAAAGCCAGATGACTATATTTTTAAGTATCTGACAGGCAAGGAAACACCCTTTAAGGAAAAAGACGTGATAAAAGCTGTCACCAAACTTTGTAATAAGAGATTAAAAAAGATCGGAACAGCTTTAGGAATTGAATCGTTAAGCACTTACACCGCGAGACATTCCTACGCCACAGTTCTAAAACGGTCAGGAGCGAATATTGCTTACATTTCGGAAAGCTTAGGTCACAACGATTTGAAAACAACAGAGAATTATCTGGCCTCCTTTGAAAAAGAAGAACGAGTGAAAAACGCAAGTTTTTTGACGAATTTTGGTGATTAAATAACTTACAGCACATTATTACTATTTTTACTGAAAATATTGTTTGGGCATGATAAAAACAATAGAAAAACAAGATGTGGAGTACAAATCCTCATGGAGAGATGAATATCTGAAATGGATATGCGGATATGCTAACGCCTACGGTGGCAAATTATATATTGGGATCAATGATAATAAGGAAATTGTCGGCATTGATAATGTCAAGAAGTTATCAGAGGACATTCCCAATAAAATTCAGAATATATTGGGCATTATTGCCGATGTGAATATTTTGACAGATTCAACAGCCGGGAAAGATTATCTTGAAATAGTTGTAGAGTCGTATCCTTATCCTGTAAATTACAAAGGTGAGTATCACTACCGAAGCGGTAGCACTAAACAAGAACTAAAAGGTTCGGCTCTGAACAAATTTATTCTTGAACGTACAGGAAAACATTGGGATGGCATTCCTGTTCCCAAGGTTTCTGTTGATGATTTGTCACTGATTGCATTACAGCGCTTTCGGAAAGAAGCTACAAGAAGTAAGCGCGTGGATGAGAATGTGTTGAATGACTCTACGGAGCACCTATTGCAGGATTTGCATTTGATTGATGAAAAAACAGGTCTTTTAAAACAAGCAGCGGTTTTACTCTTTCATCCTGATCCTGACCGATATGTGACCGGTGCGTATATTAAAATTGGTTTTTTTCGTGGCGATGATGATGATTTGGCGTTTCATGATGAAGTACATGGTTCGCTAATGGAGCAGATAGATAAAGCCATGGATTTGCTGACAAGTAAATACATTAACTATGCCATAAGTTACGAAGGCGTATCACGAAGGGAAACGCCAACCTTTCCTGAAGCTGCACTAAGAGAGAGCCTCCTAAACAGCGTGGCTCATAAGGCATACGCCACTGGTGTACCAATACAGATAAGTGTTTATCCTGACCATATCGTATTTTGGAATCCGGGAGAATTACCTGAACAATTGTCAATAGAAAAGCTTCTGCAAAAACACCCTTCATACCCATATAATCCGGATATTGCCAATACACTTTTTAGAAGCGGAGATATTGAAATGTGGGGTAGAGGTTATAGAAAAATCATCAAGTCAGTGCTTGAGCAAAAGCAATTGCCACCACATATTGAATATGTCAATGGACTGATGCTCACGTACTATGCAGATACACATACCCAACTTAAAATGGAAGGGGTGGATGAGAAAGTAGCTCAGATAATAGAATACGCTATAGCCAACGAAAGCATAAACAATACGGAAGTACAAAAGCTTTTAAAGGTAAGCAAGCCCACTGCAACCCGATTGTTGAAACAAACGGAGTTTTGGTTAAAGATGCAAGGGGCACATGGTAAAGGAACTCGTTATGAATTAAAATGGAGAGCATTATAAAAGGCTCATAAAAGGCTCATAAAAAGAATGCAAATCTTTTGCTTGTTTACTTACTTGCTCATTGTCAGTTAATTGAGTAAATATCAAAAGGCTCATAAAAGGCTCATAGAAAAGGGATTCGAAATGATTGAAAGAAAACAGAATACAATCTGGAATTCTTTGAAAAAGAAGAAAGGGATGGGGCTTTAAATGAAAAATGAAATTGAATAAACTAAAGAACAGACTATGCCCCGACGCAAGCAATACAGAATATCAGCCAGGCAAACTGCAATTTATGATGTTATCGTGGCCGAGCTTCAGCAAAATCCTGAATTGGCTGATTATGATATGGAAACCATTGAAATATCAGTAAAAAAGAAAATTACTCCCCGGATTCAAAATCTTGATTTGGCGATAGCCAACCTGAAAAGATACCTCGCAATTAACGGGGATCATATCCAAACCATCAACGGCGAAATGATCGTATCCAAAAAGGAGATAGCCAGGATGCTAAAAATCTCCCGACCAACACTTGATAAATGGATCAGGGAAAAATTTGTAACTCCAGTCAAGTCAAGTGTTTTGCCGGATACGAAAATCTTTCCTCCCGACCTGGTTCTGAAGCAACTTCAAAATCAAAAGAATAAAAAATAAAATAAATTTTTCAGTTTTACATCCATTAATGTTGACATAATTTGTCATTGGCAGGTAAATAAAAAAGTATCATTAAAAACTTTACATGATGAAGTTTGATCTTATTTGTCATCATTTGTCGTATTCGTGTAAAGCTATTTATCTATTTGATTTCCAGTTATATTAATTTTTATTTTACACTTAAATTCAATCAGTACTATGTGTAATTTAAAATTTTAGTATTATGTCAAACATTATTCTAACCACGCCCGATGAGCTGCGGGCAATTGTAAGCGAAGCGATTTCCGGCGCTTTCCCCAAACCGGCGAATCCATCACAGATTGACACCATCACTTTGAACGACACTCTGGAGTTGTTGAAAGAACACGGTTATCCGACGTCCAAGGCAAAGATTTATAAACTAACCTCTGCCGGTGAGATTCCCTGTAAAACATATGGGAATAAACTGGTCTTTTCCCGAAAAGAAATATTACAGTGGGCCGATAATCAGACCAAGCCCAAACACGATTCAGGCAGGGTAAGCATGGCAATAGCACGGAGTGCAAGACGTAAAAGGTAACCGCGATGAAAGGAAAAATAAATGATAGCGGAAAATATATTCGCATCGGGACGACTTTGTATAAAACTGTACAACGTCCACTCATCAGCGGCGATTACATCGAGGAGAAAATACCCTGGAGTTACGAAACACTTCGGCAGGACTATGGTAAAAACAATCTTCCGGAGATTGAAAAGTACGATGGTTTTTGTATCATTCCCGACCATGTTCACTATAAACAAGTGCATGGGACATACCTTAACCAATATGAACCGATAACCCATGTGCCGTGCCAGGGAGATTTTCCTTATATCCTGGGTTTTCTGAACCATATTTTCGGAGAACAGATCGAATTGGGCATGGATTACCTACAAATCCTTTATACCCGGCCAACGCAAATGTTGCCGATTCTGTTACTGGTTTCCAATGAACGGAATACCGGAAAAACTACATTTCTGCGGTTTCTGAAAATGATTTTCGGTAAGAATGCAACGTTCAACACCAATGAAGATTTCCGAAGCCAGTTTAATGCAGACTGGGCAAATCGCCTGTTGGTACTGGTTGATGAATTGCTTTTGAACAAAATGGAAGATACTGAGAAAATCAAGAATCTTTCAACGGCAGGCGATTACAAAATTGAGGCCAAGGGCAAAGACCGGCGGGAGATTGAGTTTTTTGCAAAATTTGTTCTTTGTTCCAACAATGAACGAAATCCGATTATTATTCCCAAAGAAGAGGTACGGTTTTGGGTACGCAAAATCAATCTGATTGAAAAGGATAATATTCATCTGAGGGTACAGATGGCAGCAGAAATTCCGCATTTCTTAAATTTTCTTCTTCGCCGGGAACTCTCTTCTAAAAATGAATCCCGGATGTGGTTCCATCCATCCACACTTGACACACCGGCATTACAGAAAATCAAAAAGTACAACACCAATAAGATTGAAATAGAAATAGCTGCTTATTGCTATGAGGTAATGGATGGTTTGAAACAAAACAAATTGCGATGTTGCCCCAAAGACCTTATGGACGTGTTGCGCGAATCAGGGTTACGTGCTGATATTAACATCATCCGAAACATACTAAAAGACAGTTGGGGGCTGACTTCTGAAAAGAACGGTGAATACAGTTTTTATCTTATAGGCACTGATGGAGAATTCATCCCGGTGAAAAGAAAAGGACGATACATGGAAATTGAAATCGCGGTGATAGATAAAATCCTGTTGTAATGTTGATATTTATAATTAAAGCATTGATTGATAATGATTTTAACACAACAACACGACCACAACAAACCCACAACAATTTTTATTCTGTTGAATTCTAACTGCGACAAATCAGACTTTTGTTGTGCTATTGTTGTGTTTGTAATAATTTGATAACGTGTCGTTTATCCTCATTTGCAACCAAACAACAAAAAATTGACGACTATGGCATTACAAGAAATAAAACAAATAAGTATCAGGCATTTCCTGGCAGATTTGGGAATCTACCCGGCAAAAGACAGTTCCCGTTATGGAATGTATAATTCACCCTTCAGAGAGGACCATAACGCAAGTATGAAAGTTGATTATCCTAAAAATCTGTGGATTGACTACGGCGCAAATGAAGGCGGAACATTGATCGACCTGGTGATGAGAATGGAACATTGTTCCCTGCATGAAGCCATCACAAGGTTGGAACAAAAGTACAGCCATGCGGACATAGGTACGTACCAAAGTAACAACATACCTACAGATAACTTTTCTTTTCACCGGGATAAATCGGATATGGACCCGAAATCGCAGGAACCGGCAATAACTATACTGAACGTCCAGCCAATCAGCAAACCGGCATTAATTGACTATCTGAATGAGCGCCGGATCAGCATAGACATTGCCCGGATTCATTGCCGCGAAGTTCATTATTCAGTAAATAATAAACCCTATTATGCTGTCGGGTTCCAGAATGACAAAGACGGCTATGAATTTAGGAGCAAATATTTTAAGGGATGTACTTCGAAAGACATTACATCGGTAAAACGAAATAAAGACCATTGTCTGCTGTTCGAAGGGTTCATGGATTATCTGAGTTTTCTTACGATAAAAAAGTTGCAAAATTCACCAGTCGATGTGATTGTTCTCAATTCACTTACGAACCTGTCCAAAGTAAAAAATACCCTTGCTTCATGCACAAGTGTCTGGACATTTCTCGATAATGATCAGGCCGGAAGGAAGGCTGTTCATGAATTGAAATCAACCTGTAAAAATGTCAATGACCAGTCCATTCTTTATTCCAGGCACAAAGATTTATTTAAACGAATACCTGTGTCATAAACAGCAGATCAAACAACCTGGAAAAGTGAAAAGCCCGGGATTGAAACGCTAAACTTTAAACGGCTGGCAATCTTCAGTTTTCTTGGGGAGCGAGTTTGTGTTTTGGTCTGACCAAAACCTTGCTCTGCGAGGCAAAAACATCCCGCCGGTCTCATTAACAATTAAAATGCAGATTAACATGAAAACAATAAAAAACAGAAATACGAATGGCCGACCAGTCAAAGGGCTTTCCGAAAAGAAGGCATATAAAATAACTGTAAAAATGGCTACAGAAGAATTTTATTCACTGAAAGCCAAAGCAAATTTTGCTGGGATTAACCGTAGCGAATTTATCCGCCAGTGTATTCGCACCACTGAGGTAAAGCAGCGGCTTACGCCCGAGTTGATGGGGCATATTCGTCAGCTTTGCGGCATGGCAAACAATGTAAACCAGATTGCACGTACAGCGAATGCTGCCGGTTATTTTGATGTACATCTGCGATGCCTTGAGATGAATGAACGGTTGGATAAGGTAATTAAACGCATTGAAAATGATTGCTAAAATTGTTCAGGGGAGCGGTTTTGCCGGAGCAGTGAACTATGTTATGGATAAAAAGAATGCCCGTTTGCTTTTTGCAGAAGGCGTACGGTTAAAAGACAAAGCATCCATCATTCAAAGTTTTATTACCCAAAGTAAAATGAAACCTAATATTTCAAAGCCAGTGGCGCATATCTCACTCGATTTTTCAGCGCAGGACAAAATTCGCTTGACAGACAAATTTATGGTTGATGTTGCTCATGAATACCTGGCAAAAATGGGATATGAGAATACACAATATATTGTTGTTCGTCACTTCGACACAGAGCATCCGCACCTGCACTTGATAATAAACCGTATTGATAATCATGGAAAGCGAATCTCCGATAAAAAAGAAAAGTTGCGTAACACAAAAGTTTGCATGGAACTGACAAAAAGGTACGGTCTGTATATTGCCCCTGGGAAAGAGAATGTAAAAGAGCATCGGCTAAGGGAACCCGATAAAACCAAATACGAAATTTACCGGACACTTCAATCGGTTGTTCCCCAATGCCAGAATTGGCAGGAGTTAGAAGCTGCACTTCGGAATTCGGGTATAACCATTGAATTACGAAAAAATGGGAATACGGACAAAATTCAGGGGGTTCGGTTTGGCAAAAACGGATATGAATTTAATGGTTCCAAAGTTGACAGGATGTTTAGCTATTCCAAGATTAATTACCACCTGCAACAAAATGAATGGTCTATGCATGTGCAATCAAAGCCTGGGCATCGGAACAAACAGGACATTGCAACGGGACATGCTTCAACAGTAGAAGCAATAGTTACTTCTATGGGAGGGCTTTTCAATTCTCCGAATTTATCTTCTGGTTATGATGAAGATTATGCAGAATATTTAAGGCAGGAAGCCCGAAAGCGAAAGAAAAAGAAAAAAGGTTTTAGACGATAATTAAATCATTAAAAATGAAGGAAAATAGTTTTATTAGTGCCATGTTTGAAGAAATCAAAAGTAAGATTTCTGCCATTGAGAAAAAATTAGAAAAAGATGAAACACCTCCAAGCCATCCAGGTCCTGCAACTAAAAAAGATGAAAAAGGTAAAGCAATTACTGCAGAGGAACTTTTAAGGTTGGTGCAAAAAACCATAATCTATTCAACTCAAAAAGAATTACAACATGCTATTCCCCAGCTTCAAAACTCTAAAAATGAGATTCTGGATGGCATTAATGAATTACGTATCAGTTTGAAGAATTTGAAATGTTCCCGCAAAAAGATTATAAAAGATTTCGGGATAAGTAGTTTGAAACTTTGGAATATCGGATTGATTATAGTTTCTGTATTGTTCTTGTTTTGTATGGCTGCATTAAAAATTGAGAATTCAAGGTTGGCAGACAACGATTTAAAGTTCAGATATATTTATTGGAATCAAGGCATAGATTCTACCGGATTGCATAATCTCGAAACAATTTTTCATGTAAGCAAAGACAAAGAATTAATAAAAAATATCCGTCAAGGTGTAGTAGAATATGAATTAGGAGCTAAACTAGATTTGGCCTCAAAAAATATTAACCGAAACACAGAACCGGATTCTTCTCAGGAATAGAATTTCCATGCATGAAAAAATGCATTTTTTAGGTAGCCCCCAAATCACAAACAAAGGTGTTCAATTTAATTCAAACAAGCCTGCGGTTGCAAAAGACTTCGGCATAAACGCTGCAAATCAACGTGCAAGAGTTTTTGTGATAGACTTTTCTTATATAGCATGAATACGCCTTTCTCATTCTTCCAAAGGCAAATTCATTGCAAATAAGCGGTAAAAACACTTGCCCATTAATTTGCCTCCAACCACCCCCGATTTTTATCGGGGCCATTTATTCCGATTCCTTTTGCAATTTGAATTAAATTGATTTTGGAGTGTTTACGATTTGGGATGATGACTTTATTTTGCTGAATTGGAAACTAAATATTATTCATGATGTGTATCCGAAAATCGTTATATCCCTAAATCGAAACGCATTTCAGATTTCAAGATTTAATAATGCAGTGATTTATTGTAATACTTGATATCACCTTACACTTTGGTAGTAAGTATAAGTTAATTTGGATAAAATTTTGTGTTACTTGTGAAACAATACACTATTTGCGCTTTATTCAATTCTACTCCTTTTCAAGTTAATAAAGATTAACTAGTTATTCTGCTCATACGCGCTTGGACTCTCTCCAAATGCTTTCTTAAAACACTTTCGAAAATATTTAGGATCGTTGAATCCAACGGCATAAGCTACTTCCGAAATCATCAGTTTCTTTTGTTCCAATAACTGTGTGGCTCTTTTCATTCTGAAGGAACGAATAAACTCATTGGGTGTCATGCCGGTCAAAGCTTTTAGTTTTCGATATAAATGCACTGTACTTAATCCGGTTTCTGAAGCCAGTTTTTCAACACTAAATTCAGATTCGGCAATATTATCTTCAATAACTTCCGCAACTTTTGTCATAAATTTTTCATCAACCGAAATTACTTCAACCTCTTTAAGCTCGGGCATTTTTACTCCAGCATATTTGTTATGAAGTTTTTTGCGATTTTCTATAATGTTATTTACCACTAGCTGGAGCTGATCTACGTTAAATGGTTTCGAAATATAGTAATCAGCACCCGTTTCCAAACCTTTAATCTCACTTTCCATCGTGTTTTTGGCAGTAAGCATTATTACTGGAATATGGTTTGTACTCAAATTTTTCTTAATGCTTGTTGTCATTTCCAATCCATCAACTTCGGGCATCATTAAATCAGTAATTATTAAATCAGGGCCATATTTATGCACTTTTTCTAATCCCTCGCGACCGTTTGATGCTTCCAAAATGTTATATTTCTTATGGAATATTTCGATAAGGAATTTCCTTAAATCCGCATAATCCTCAACAATTAGTAATGTATTATCTTTTGAAGCGGTACGAGAGTCGTCTCCCGAATCTTGTCCATAGGGCAACAGAGGTAATGGAAAACTATTGTTTGAATCAATAATAGTTTTTGCTGCAGATTCTTCTTTTATAAATTCTTCTTCACTGAAAAATTTCTCAACAGCGGGTAACCAAATATAAAATTGACTTCCCACTCCTTCTTTACTCTCTAAGTGAATAAACCCACGATGAAGTTCAACTAAAAACTTGGTAAAAGATAAACCTATTCCTGTTCCACTAAAGTTTATTTTACCTGAATCAATCTGAGAAAAACATTCAAAAATGAATTGTTTGTTTTTTTCGTTGATACCAATTCCTGAATCTTCTACAATTAGACAGAAAAAGTCTTCTTTCGACCTATTTTCAATGTTTTGCGGCAAATCAACTTCACCTTTGTTTTTTAGTGAAACCTTAATTTTACCACCAACCGGTGTAAATTTGAAAGCATTAGAAAGTAAGTTGTAGTAGATTTTTTCTACGTTGTCTTGGTCGTACCAATAATGAACAGAATCGTGATCAGAATTAAATGAGAAATCGAGATTTTTCTGATCAGCGAAATCTTGAAAATTGACAGATAAATTACTAAGTTGCTCACCAATATCGGAATAACTAACCCGCAGCTTCATTTTGTCTTTTTCAGCTTTGCGAAAATCAAGCAGTTGGTCAATCAGCTTTGTTAAAATAGAAACACTTCGGTTTATTATATTCAGGTAATTTTCTCTTTGCGCTATCGGTATCTTCTCTTTGCCGGTTATCAATTTTTGCAGTGGTCCCGAAATTAATGTTAATGGAGTTCGAAATTCATGCGAAATATTCGTAAAGAACTGTAATTTAAACTGGTCAATTTCAACTCTGCGTTTATGCGCTTCCCGTTCTATTTTAAGTTCTCGTTTAATTCGAATACGTGTTTTAGCTTGCTCGCGAATAAAATAAATGATGATTAGGGTAAGGAGCGAATACAAGGCAATGGCAAGATTGGTAGCTGCCAGTGGAGGAGTTATTCTAAATTCTAGCGTTTTTTCATTGTCCCCCAATTCATCATTAATATTCGATGCATTTATTCTGAACTTGTATTTCCCACGTTTCAGTCTGGTGTAGGTAACAGTCCTGTTGTTAAAAGGTACATAATTCCAGTTTTTGTCTGCTCCATCCAATTTATAGGAAAACTTAATTTTTTCGGGATATAAATACTCAATTGCTGTAAATTCAAAACTTACTACATTTTCATCGTGTTTTAATTCTATTTCTGGTGAAAGGTTTAGTGATTTACGATACAACTCCCTGCCGTTAATTTCATCGCCTGGGTTAATATTTTGATTATTAATTCGTAATCCTGTAAAATATACCGTAGGGAACTCGTTCTTTTCAGTAATTTTTTGTGGATTGAATATGCTAACTCCAGAATTCCCGCCAAACATCAATTCGTTTCTTGAATTTCGTAGGCACGATGACATGTTGAAAATATTTCCCTGTAATCCATCTTTTTCGTAATAATTTTTGAATTTGTTTTCCTTATGATTAAAGCTCGAAACTCCTTCCTGAGTACTAATCCAGATTAAACCTTTTTCATCTTCGAGTATCCCCTTAATTACATCGTCAGCCAATCCATCTGTTTTATAGTAAGATTGAAAATTCCCGGTTTTTTTATCAAATACATTCAATCCGCCTTGAGTTCCTATCCACAAATTCTCTTTTGAATCTTCAAAAATGGTATTAACAAGATCGTTGCTAATGCTGTTTTTATCGTCAGCTATATATTTATGATGAATAAATCGGGCATTGTTTAAGTCGGTCTTTTCATTTAATATCAATTGGTCTAAACCACCTCCCCACGTACAAATCCATAAGTTTTTATCGTTGTCTTCGTAAACTTCCCGGATAAAATTGAAACTTAACGAGGATTCATCTTGCGGGTCATTCTTGAAATGGTAGAATTTATTTTCGTTCCAATCGTATTTGTCCAAACCATCGTAGGTTGCGATCCAAATCCCCGAATTGTCTTTGGCCGAAAAAACGTACCAAATATTTGCATCAGTAATACTGTTCGGATTGGAATTGTTGTGTATAAAACTCTTAAATCGATTCGTTTCAGGATTGTACATATTTAATCCCTTGGTTGTACCTATCCAAAGCCGCCCCAAGTGGTCAAAACAAGTCGATTCGACTATGTCGCTGCACAAGGATGAAGAGTTGTCATCCTTATGATAAAACGTGGTGTATTCTCCTGTCTTAGGCTCGTATTTGTTTAAACCTCCGCCAAAAGTACCAAACCAAAAATTTCCATTTGGTCCTTCCGAAATTGATTTTATAACATTGTTAGATAAACTGTTTTGATTATTGGGAATATGATGCAAATGAGTAAAAAATTGCATTCCTGGATTAACACGGTCTATACCAGTTTCTCTGGTTGCAATCCAAAGCAAACCATCTTTTGCGGAATAAACAGAATAGAGATGGTTTCTGCTCAACGATTGTTGGTTGTAAATTTCGTTTTTATATTGTTTAAATGTTTCATTTTCTGGATTGAACAGAAACAAACCTCCTCCAAAAGTTCCAATCCAAAATTGATTTTTTTCACCCTGAGTAATTGAATATACCTTTTCTTCAGTTAGCCAATTATTTAGCTCTTTTTTTGGAAGATAATGTTTGAATTTTAATTCGGCAGATTTGGTATCTATAATTGTGAATCCCCGGTCGCTTCCAACCCAAATGTTCCCTTCATTATCTTCAAAGATTGAATAAATTACTGATTCACCAAATTCAGATTTATCAGTTCTTTCGGAAAGAATATGTGTGAATTTATACAATCCTGAGTTTTTATCTTCGGCAGATAAAAAACATAACCCACCACCTTCCGTACCTATCCACAAATTGTCTTTACTGTCAGAAAAAAGGCAAAAAATACGGTTACTGCTTATGCTCAATGAATCGTTCTCATCATTATAAAAACGTTGAAAAGAGGGAGTGCCGTTTCCCCAATTTGTTAATTTGTTTAATCCATAAAAAGTACCAACCCATAAAATACTGTTTTTATCCTCAATAGCCGATGAGATTGTATTGTTCGATAAGCTTCCCTGATTATCAGCTTCACTTAAAAAATACACAATTGATTCATCTTCGGGATTATAAAGATTAAGCCCTTTGTCGGTTCCAATCCAAATTCGTCCAGATTTGTCTTCCCAAAGCGATTTTATAACACCATTGCTTAATTGATTCTTTTTTCCTAAACCAAAATTGTAAGTAGTTACATGATAACCATCATATTTATTAAGGCCGGCATCGGTGCCAAACCACATAAATCCATTTTTATCCTGAAGAATAACACTCGTAACATTCGAACTAAGTCCATCTTTGGTTTGAAGGTGTTTAAATTTCAATTCGCTTTCTGCACCTCCCCAAAAAGATGTTTGACCGTAGCAAGTACTTAGGTATAAAAAGCAGATATGGATTGTAGTTAGTAATAGACGAGTTACAAAGTTCATATTCATAAAATTAGTGCCCTTAATACAACTTCGTATTAGTGTTTTTATCGAATTATAAATTAAACACTTTTTAACTTCATTTACATTGAATTAACGTAAAAGTAAGAAATTTACCCCGTATTAGAAAGAAATGGTTCCTGCGGTGTTCGTTTTGCCCCCTTGTTGAAAGATATTATCACCCATGGGTCGATCATATAGCTTAAATTTAACTTTTGAAAAAAATTTAACTTTTTTTTAAATCATTAATTTATGAGAAATTATAAAAAGAACAAATTGGCAAGTTATTTTTCCCGAAGACTGGGAATTCTACTTACGATGCTTTGTCTGGTATTTTTTCAGGCAACAGGATTTGGGCAAACCAAATCGATTTCGGGAACAGTTTCCACTAACGATGGCGAACTACTTCCGGGTGTTTCTATTGTTATTAAAGGTACCGTCCAAGGAACTGTTACGGATATTGATGGTAAGTTTCAATTAAATGTAAGCGATGATGATTTTCTTCAACTGTCGTTTATAGGATACGAATCTCAGGAGATACCCGTTGCGGGTAGGACTACATTCTCGATTCAATTGGCTCAGGATGTTGAATCACTTGATGAAGTGGTTGTTATTGGTTATGGAAAAACCTCGCGTGCTAAAATGACAACAGCTGTGGCAAAAGTTGATGCAGAAAAACTTTCTGATATACCCATAAGTTCAAATGCCGCTGTTTCGTTAATTGGAAAGGCGGCAGGTGTTACAGTGGTTCAAACAAGTGGAGACCCTCGCGATACACCAAGTATTTGGATTCGCGGAGGAACAGACACAGATCCAACGAATGATTCACCACTTTATATTATAGATGGTGTGATCAGGGATAATATGAATGATTTGAACAGCAACGATATTGCAACCTTTACTATTTTAAAGGATGCTGCTTCGACTGCAATTTATGGAGCACGTGCGGCAAATGGTGTTATTTTGATTACGACAAAACGTGGGCAGAAAGGCGAGGGTAAAGTTGAAGTGAGGTATAACTACCAGTATAAAGATGCAAGCAGGTACAAAAATGACTATTTTACTCCTGAAGAGGAGGTGTATTATGGACGTATTTCATATACAAGGTCACTAAAACATCAAGGTTATTCAACAGGATATGACGACTGGTTAAGAAGTTCAACCTGGATTGGTACTGGCGGGGATATTACGGGACGTTACTCTTTACAGTATGCCGAAGATGTTAGAAGTGCTTTTGGTGGTCAACTTCCAGGTTATTATACATCTATTACCGACCCAATAACAGGTCGTGAAATAGCTTGGGATCCGCAAGACTGGCAAGAAGAAAACTTACAAGCTGCTCAAACGCATTCGTGGGATGTAAATTTTTCCGGTGGAGGAGAAAAAAGTACGTACTATCTGTCTGCTAATATGCAAAATGCAGAAGGCAATACTTTGGGATCCATTTATAAACGTATGGGCTTGGTTGCTAATGGAGATCAACAAATTAACAAGCGTTTAAAAGTTGGCTCTAATATTAACTTTTCATATGCCGATGACGGCCCAACCGGAACTTCTAAAGATACATACGGAATATTGGAACGTTCTGCAAAACAGGCTACAACTATTCGTATTTACAATCAAGAAACAGGGGAGTATGTTCCCGGAACATCAAGTAAACCAAACATTGGTTATTGGTTGGATAACAACATCTCTGAGAACCACACAACAAGGCTTATGGCTTCTGCCTATCTAGAATGGGAGATTATTGATGGCCTGGTTATTAAACCATCTGCATCGGTGTATAATGCGAATTTTATTTATGGTGGATTTACAAAAAATTATGCTTATAGTTCTACACGTAATGCTGGAGCTTCTAATACAACCTATTTAAAAACGCAATACGATGGTTTGCTTACCTATGATAAAACTATTGATAAAAAGCATAGTATAAATGTTATGGCTGGTACTTCATTTATCAACGACTACAATTATGTAGTTTCAGGAACAACATGGGGGGCTCCTACCGATTATATCCCACTATTGGATGCAGGTATTGAGGAAAATGACAATGCAAGTTCAGATTATGTAGAAACGGCGATTCAGAGTTGGTTTGGACGTTTTAATTATGTGTACGACGGTAGGTATATTTTGTCAGGAAGTATAAGGCGCGATGGATCTTATAATTTCTCGAAAGAATATAAATGGGCTACTTTCCCTGGATTTTCAGCTGGTTGGAATATTCACAAGGAATCATTCTGGAATGTATCTGAAGTAGATAACTTAAAGCTTCGTGCAAGTTACGGTGTAACCGGAAAAAATAATATTTCAATTTATGATACACAAGGTCGATATAGCACAATTAATTACGGCGGTATGGTTGGTATAACCAATACAACTCTTGCTAACGAATCATTGAAATGGGAAACTACTAAATCATATGATATTGGACTAGAGATTGGGCTTTTCAACCGAGTCGATATTTTCTTTGACTACTATTATAAAAACTCTTACGACCGTCTCTATAATCAAAATTTGCCTTCCTATACTGGATTTACTTCAATCAAAACGAACTTTGGAGAATATATTTCTAATGGTGTAGAGTTGGAAGTAAGCGCACTGGTAGTTAAATCTGATGACTTTAAGTGGAATGTAGATTTTAATATTAGCTACAATAAAAGCCATGTTGGCGATTTACCCGAAAATGGAAACGAGTTAAATCGTGACGGTGGATTTGAGGTTTATGATCCTGGGAAAGGCGCTTATGTAATGGTTAGCGGTATTGCTGAGGGAGAGCGCCCTGATATGATGTATGGTTATAAGTCTGAAGGGGTATTCGCAACACAAAAAGAAGCTGATGCCTGGCATGTTGACAATCAATTGAGTAATGGAACACATGTGCGTGCAATGGCTGGAGACGTTAAATTTAAAGATGTTGATGGTAACGGAATTATTGATTCAAAAGACCGTGTTTTCTTAGGTTATACACTTCCTTCTACCAGAGGTGGTTTAACAAATACATTCATGTATAAAGACTTTTCATTAAATATAGGAATGGATTTCGCCTTTGGTCACAGCGTTTACAACTACTCAGATGTTAGGAACTATTCTAACGGACAAGGCGAAGACAGACCTCCATCATTGTGGATTAAGGGTTGGATGTACGAAGGCGATCAAACAGATTATTCGCGTGTAATGATGGCTACCCAAGTTGGACCGAACAACACTTTGGCTGGTAATTCATCGAATACAAACGCGTTTTCAGATTTTGTATATAAAGCTAACTATTTAGCATTCAGGGAAGTTACATTGGCTTATAATCTTCCCAGGTCAGTACTTGGTAAAGTTGGTTTTATTGAAGGACTTCGGGTAAATGCTACCGGAAGCAACCTGGGGTGGATTAAAAATTCAAAATTGCGTAATCCAGAAGAGATTGATGGTGTTGATAGATATGGATTCCCCACACCTAAAATCTTTTCATTCAGCATAAAAGCAACATTTTAAGAATAATATTAATTAACGATATAATTATGAAAAATTACATATATTTAATAGCATTGTTGCTCTTTGTGGGGCTGTCCAGTTGCGAAGAACAATTAGATATTACACCTGTTTCTGATATTACATCAGCAGGATTTTGGAACAGCGAAGAAGATGTAGAGGCTTTTGCTTTAAGTATCTACAATTCATACAGGGCAATTACGAATACCACAGCGTATTCCGAGCGTAGGGCAGATCTTGTTGTATCTGGTTCTCAGGCAGATGGGCTTGGTGATGAGCACTATCATACACTATCACAAACAGCAAACGGGCAGAATTGGAAAAATTCTTACACAGCATTGCATAACTGTAATTTGTTGTTTCAAAAAGTAGCAGAATTTGAATTGGATGCTCCAAAGATTAAAGCAGATGCTTATCTTATCAGGGCCCTTATTTATTTCAACCTCGTAAAAACATTTGGCGACGTACCTTTGGTATTGGAGCCAACTTTAGAGCCCACTACTGAGCCTCTGGAGCGTACTTCGGCAACTGCAATTATGGATCTCAGATTAAAGCTGATATTGAGCAGGCAATAGCACTTTACCCCGATAATGCGATAAAAAATAATGTATTATTATCGAAACCAGCTGCTTATGCTGTAAAAGCAGACGTTTATATGTGGAATGGCCGTTTCTTGGCTCCCAACAACAACGATATTCAAACGGCAATTGAAGCGATAAATGCTTTAGAAGCGACAAATAGTACTGGCTTGTTAACTGATTATGATGCAATTTTTGATGCAGAAAATGAGGGTAATAAGGAAATAATTTTTGCAACTTATTACGAGCGGTCAGAAACAGGGAGTAACAACACCTCTTCTTATGGTTTTCGTCAAGACTTTCTTTCTGGTGGCCCCGAACTATATCCCGATGTTCCCCATAGTGGATCGGCAGGGCTCTGGAGGATCGGTTTTTCTCCAAAAATGGAAGCACTCTACAATGACGATAATGACAGTAGAAAAGATGCTAACTTATTAAGGTTATATCCACGAGAACTGGACGCTAATGGCAATGTTGTTATATTGACTGAAGAAACTCCTATGGCTGACATGATTACAAAATATGTTGGGACATGGGATGGAAGCAATAGAACGTACGAAAACAATCTGATTCAGTATCGTTGGGCAGATATGGTACTTTTAAGAGCTGAAGCAAAGTGTGCGTTAGGTTCTGGAGATAAAGGTGTTTCAGATCTAAATCTAATTAGAAACCGTGCTGGCTTGGGAAATTATACTGGAGCGACAGATCAAGTGGCGTTGGCTCAGGAAATTCTTGATGAAAGAGCACGAGAATTGTGCTACGAGAATAAACGTTGGGAAGATGTAATTCGTGCAGGTAGATTGGTGGAAGAAATTCCTCAATACGCAAATTCACATCCAACAGGTGATATTAGATACATTTACTGGCCAATTGCAGAGTCAATGATGGTACTTAATTCAGCTCTTACGCAAACACCAGGATATTAATACGTTTTATCTAATTATTTACATTAAAATAATCAAAATGAAAAAAATACTTAAATTAATGTTTGTCGCAAGCATAATAATTGGGCTTGTGTCATGCAGCAACGATGATGAGGTCTATGGTTTGAAAGAATACGTTAGTATTTATCCGAAAAGCTTCAAAGTTCTCAACCAATCAGCTAATGACGCGAGAAATAAGGCAGAATATCAAATTCCTATCTCAATTGCTGGGAATGACAACTATGATGTAACTTATGAATTTACTCTGACTGACTTTGTTCCGGGTAGTTATACAATTGAGCATGTTATATTAAGTGATGAGGGTTATGCAACTTCAGCGGCTAATAAGTTTGTAATTGGCACAGAGGTAATGCCTGGCTACCCGGTAGATATATCATCAAAAGGTGGCACTTCGGTTATTACTGGTTCCTTTAAACTAAAAACCTTATTTCCGAATCCAGTAGTAGGTCAAATGAAAATGATTCGCTTGATCCTTAAATCTGCAGCAGATAATGAGGCAGTACCAGAACCATTTTTAGAGATTAATTTAGGAAAAGCACAATAAAGCTGAAAAGTGTATTGTTGCTTTACCGATGCATAGTTTTAGTTTGGTTAGTTAAAAAATCAGGGGGCTTTGGTCCCCTGATTGCTACAAGTCAGAAACTTTAATCCAATAGCATAAGCCTAATAATGAAGAAGTTTCAATTATATATTATAATAGTAATCATAGCCTTTCAAGGCTGTAGTTATCAAAACGAAACTATTCTTCAAAAAGAAGAAATTACCGTTTCTTCAGAATCCAAAAAATACATCCTTTCCGAATCAACCTCTGGCACCATAAATTTTGAATGTTATCTTGAATCAAACTTCGATGGCTTGTTATTATTGAAAAATAACAATGGTGAAGGCTTTAGGTACAAACTAAATACCCAAAGAAAATTATACCCAGTAGATTATAAAATAGGTCAATGGCAATCCTTTCGGTTGCATTGGAATATGGCAAGTTCAAGTCTTTCCATTTTGGTAAATGGTCAACTTCAAACAACCTGTTTAGCCAAAACAGAAAAAATTGAATCAATCAATCAATTTGAAATTAGACCCCTTGTTCACGAAAAAGAAATTAAAATCAGAAACTTAAGTTTTAAAGGAGATAATAAACCTGTCAAAAAACGGCTGAAAATTGTGGCATTTGGAAACTCTATTACGGCGTACCGTAAAACAATAACCGGTGTTTATTCACAACGTCTGCCCGAATTGCTTCTTAATGAGGGTATTCCAAATATCATTTTTAATGAAGGAGTAAGAGGAAGCCACACTGGGCGGTTATCCGACAACGACAAACACAGAGTTGCACACGCGCTCGACAGGTTTGAAAAATCGGTTCTGGCAAAGTCACCCAATATTGTCATTTTGTGTTTTGGAATAAACGACAGTTGGCACGATGATGATAGTAATAAGCCCCGAATTCCCTTAAATGATTATGAAAAAAACATGCGTTTTATGATAGAATCATGTTTACAAAACGATAGCAAAATTATATTATTAACACCTAATGCTTTAGGCAGGGAATTTGAGAAATGGCGCTACGACTATACGCTAAAATATGTGCAGGTTGTACGAGAATTAGCAAAAGAATATGATGTGTCGTTAATAGATCAATGGCAGGCTTTCGAAGATTATACACAAAAAGGAAATGACACGGATGACTTACTTTTAGACGGTTTACACCCTAACGATAAATGGCATAAAGAGCTCGCCATAAAATTGACAAACGAAATAGTATTAATCACCAATTCAACGGAACAATGATAAAGAGGGTGTTTCTAAATCTAATTATTTTATTTTTCCCTTTTTTTGTAGTTGCACAACAAAATGCAAATTCGGGTAAAGCTTTTTTTGAATCTAAAACAATATTCAACCCACTTGACGATGGAATGGGCTATCACAACTACCGGATTCCTTCGTTATTGGTAACTCAAAAAGGAAATATTTTGGCGGTAATGGAAGGTCGCGAAGACATGAACCACGACCATGCTAAAAACGACCTTGTACTTAAACGAAGCACCGACAATGGTGGAACCTGGAGCAACACTGTTGTAATTGCGGAGGCAGGCGACAATGTGGTAATGAACCCGGTTATGGTTCAGGCTTCGGATGGAACCATAATTCTCACCTACATTTATTTTCCTGAAAAACGACACAGCCGCGACCGCTCGAACAATGTAAAACAAGTTGACCCGGGTTTTGAAGGAAATACAATCGAACGCCTTTTTGTAATTAAAAGTAACGACGAAGGTTTAACTTGGTCAGAGCCCGAAGAAATAACTTCACTTGCAAAAAGCAGCAAAAAAACAATTGTTTCAATATGTGGCCCCGGCGTTGGAAATACCCTTACAAAAGGGAAATATAAAAGACGGGTAATTATTCCCATGTCTGAATCGCTATTCATAAAAGGGAAAAGGGTTGGGTACAATTATGCTTTGTATTCTGATGATAATGGAATGAATTGGAAGCATGGTAAATTCTTCCCTGCGTCAAAAGAAAATGAATTTGGTGGAAATGAAATTCAAATGGTGGAGCTGGAAAATGGAAATGTGTTGGCTTCAGTTCGTTCAAACGGTTCTCGTTTGGTAACAAAAAGTACCGATGGAGGAAATACTTGGGTGCCTCTGAAACATCAAACGGATTTGGTTGACACCGGTTGTATGTCGCCACTTTTAAGATATAAATGGAAAAACGAAGATAATCCCGGAGTCATAATTCATGTTGGAGTAACTGGGCGAGTAGATGGAAGAAAGCGGGGAAAAGCGGTAGTTGCAGTAAGTTACGATGACGGCTTAACCTGGCCTGTCCAAAAGGAACTGTACAACCAAGCCTTCGATTATTCTTCGTTGGCTATTTTGCCAGATAGTACAATTGCTATGTTGGCAGAATATGATTTTAATGGCGAACGCGCGAATATTAAATTTGCAAAATTTAACCTGGTTTGGGTTGAAGCAGAAAAAAACAAACTGGAAATTACAAAAAACGTAATTCAGCCCGATGTGTATTTCAAAACACATCCCGACCACGTTATTCCTAAAAATATGGTCATTCAAAAGTTTAAAGTTGAATTGGTTGCCAATATTCACGGAGATGAAGGTTCATATAAATATCAATTTGAAGTGCTTGAAAAACAAGGCAACGCAAAATTGCTAAATGAGGCTAATTGCAATAAGTTTTCAACTTCAAAAAAGAATACTTTTCTTGCTGACTGGTACGGTGCAAACGTGATTAAAGTATCTGCAAAAAACAAAAAGGGCGAGATAGTAGCAACAACTCTCGATACAATATTTGTCCACTTCGCCCACACGCAATTGGCAGGTGGCGACATAAATAATCTGGACAAAAAGTACAAAAAGGAAGAATACATCGCCGGAAAAATTGAAGACGGTAAGTTGGTTTATCCCGGCATGCGGTTTTTGCCATCCGATATATCAAAGGGCGATATGAAATATGAAGGGACAAAATTTGGTGCTTACGAAACCAAAGAGCCACGAGTGTTGGCATTAAAAGACGGAACGTTGGTTGCTTCGTATCATTTTCAGGTGAAAGGAAAAAACGATGCCCCTCCCGGATTAACGCTTGTTTTAGCGCGAAGTATCGACTGTGGAAAAACCTGGATTGACGACCAGATTTTATTGCAAGCCGTAAATGGAGTAGTGGCATACACTTCAATGGTGGAGTGGAAAGATGAGGTACAATGTTATTTCTCTGGTGGTCACCGAACCCATCAATGGGCAAATGCCTATCAGGGGGTTTATAGAACGGTTAGCAAAGACAAAGGTAAAACATGGAGCGAACCAAAATTAATGAAAGAAATGACCGGATTGGTATCGCATGGTTCCGACACAATTTCACCAAGTCAGTCGCCATCAACCAATGCATTGTTTATTCCTGAAATGGAGTGGAAAGGCAAAAAAGGCGATGCAATTCTTGTCCCGTTTTATATCGACCCTGTTCATTTTCTGATTTCTTTAGATGGAGGCGAAACATGGGACATTTTTTACGATGTGGAAGATTATCCGCAATACATGGGAGAGCTCAATGAAATTTCGTGGGTGCTTTTGGATAACCGTACCATTTATGTGGTTTCGCGCCGACAAAGTAAAACAGGTTATAAAAACGAAATGCTTTTTGATTTAGAAGGAAATCCAACTTTTTTGGCGCAGTCAGGTAAAAATCACAAAGCCCGTCGTTGTCACCAGGGGGCCGTAAAAATTGCATCGGGCAAATACAAAGGACGTGTTGCAGTAGCCAGTAACTTTAGTGGCGACAGGGAAGAGGCAACTATTGCCATTTCTGAAACTCCAAAAGCCGAAAAATTTACAACTAAATATTTAACTTGGAAAGCCGCCTGGGGTTATTGCCACATCGATTGGAATTCAAAAAATAATGGTTTCATCCTGATTGGCGAATCGGAACCTTTCGATGAAAATGAAAAGGTAGTTTCAATGGACGGCGGATCAGACAGGAATGAACGTTTTTCAATTGAATGTTTCGCATTCAGTCCCGAGTTTTATGAAACTTTGGTTGATGCTGATATTCATAAATAATTCCGCTTTTTCTTGCCTAATTTAGGGGAGATGCGGGCGTAAGGTTTGCGGGCGGTTGGCAGAGGGTTAAAACGAACAAAAACAAAAAAATGAACCAAATAAAAATAGTATTCACAATTCTTTGTTTTGCAACAATATCACATTTTGCTAAATGTGAAGAAAAACCCATACACCCAAACGTAATTATGATTTCGGTTGACGACATGAACGATTGGGTATCCTGCCTTAACAATTTTCAAATACTAAAAACCCCAAACCTCGATAGGATGGCCGAGATGGGGACACTTTTTACAAATGCCTATTGCGCCGCGCCACTTTGTAATCCATCGCGTACTGCAATTTTTACCGGTATGAGCCCTGCCCGTACAGGTATTGTGAACAATGCACGGAATAAATCGGGTGCATGGAAATTACGCTGGCCCGATTTAAATACCCTGCCGTTGTGGTTCAAAAAGAATGGCTATACGGTGGTTGGTGGAGGAAAGACGTATCATGAAACAGTGCCTGAACTATTTAATCCGCTTCATCAATGGGATGAATATTTCCCCCTGGAGATTGAAAAATTTAAGCAAAAACCACATGTTGAAAAGTTAGGGATTAAAGACAGGGAATGGTTTTCTGATATGCCCTCGCATCCAAACGGAAGCTGGGACTGGGGACCTTTTTTTTGCGATGATTTTGATATGGGAGATGGCAAAACCACAAAATGGGCGATGGATTTTCTTGAAAAAAAACACAACAAGCCATTCTTTCTTGCACTTGGGCTTTTTCATCCACATTTACCATTTTATGCCCCAAAAAAATATTTTGATGCAATTCCTTTAGAAATGGTAAAGCTTCCCGATGCACCCGATTGGGATTTGGATGACTTGCCTGTTGGTGCCCGAAAATATATGCAAGCTGGCAATGATGAGGGATTCAAAATGATTATGGAGAACGGTGAATTGAAAAATGCTACACGTGCATATCTTGCTTCTATTGCTTATGTTGATGCATTGATAGGATATTTTCTTAAAGCGCTCGAAAACAGTGATTATGCCGACAATACAATTATTGTGTTTTGGAGCGACCACGGTTATCAGTTTGGCGAAAAAGGCCGTTTTGCAAAACAGGCATTGTGGAGAAGGGCTTCCAGGATTCTCTTTACCATAAAAGCTCCAGGATATACAAAGCCTAATGTAATTTGTGAACAACCCGTTAGCCTGATAGATATATTCCCAACATTACTGGAGCTTTGTAAACTGCCGGCTCCCGAACATCCTCTCGATGGCATAACATTAGTTCCTCAATTAACGGATGCTGGGAAACAAAGACGGCCCACTGTAATAACTCATGGATTGGGAAATGATGCCGTTTGTGATGATCGTTGGACCTATATTCGCTACCAGGACGGTGGGGAAGAACTTTACAACCGGCAAGTGGATATTAATGAATGGACAAATCTTGCCGGTAGTAATAATTATAAAGATATTATTGAAAGATTAAAACAATGGATTCCGGAAAACCAGGGAATTACTCTAATGCCAGTTGATAAGAATGAAGATTAATTGCGAATTTCGGGGGGAAATATGAAAATAAGAAAACGTAAATTAGGTGTGCAATGCTAAAAATAAATTTTAAAATATTGGTTTTTCTATTTGCCTTTTCGTTAAATGTCTTCGCACAGGATGAGGCGCCCAACATTCTTTTAATAGCTGTTGACGACATGGCCGATTGGGTTGGTTGCATGGGCGGTTATCGCGGTGTTGTTCATACTCCGAATATCGACCGCCTGGCAAGCCGCGGAATTTTGTTTACCAATGCACATTGTACTTCACCAATTTGTGGCCCTTCGCGTGCCGCAATTTTAACCGGGTTAAGGCCCGAACAAAATGGAGTTTACAACAATTTGGGGATTTACAGCGATTATTCCGATGCGGTTGGTTTTCCGCTTTATTTCAGGCAGAATGGTTATACATCGTTGGGTGCCGGAAAAATAAACCACGGATACGATTGTGAGATTCCTGAAAACTGGGATGAATACGGTCCGGATACCCGGCATATTGGCGGTCCGGTTAACGAAGAGGAAATGAGCATTGAAGGCATGGACCCCACAAAATACATTAAACGATTTGATGTAACGCTACCGCAAAATCCCGGCGCTTTGGTCGATCGTCCGGATAACAAGTATTCAACCTGGGATTATTGTGCATTTGACATCCCCGACAGCGAAATGCCCGATGGTAAAATCGCACTTTGGGGAGTTGAACAACTGCAAAAGAATCACGATAAACCATTTTTACTTGCCTGTGGTTTTTACCGTCCGCACCAACCATTTTATGTGCCTAAAAAATATTTTGATATGTATGATTTGGATAAGGTAGTTTTACCCGAAACCATTGCGGGAGATATGTTTGATATACCAATCCCTGGAATTAATTTGGCGCATGGTGCGTGGTCGTCGGGAAAACACGAAACATGTATAAAATACCAGCAATGGAAACCGTTGGTTCGTGGCTATCTGGCAGCAATTTCGTTTGCCGATGGGCAAGTGGGTAAATTAATTGATGCACTTGATTATGGTGTAAATTCCAAAAATACCTGGATTGTTTTTTTTAGCGACCATGGCTGGCATCTCGGAGAAAAAGAGCATTGGGGCAAACATACCCCCTGGCGAAACTCAACAAGGATACCGTTTATTGTCGTTCCGCCAAAAGGAAAATCTTTAGGGGATTTTAAGCCGGGTACAAAATGTAACCAACCTGTTAATCTGGTTGATATATATCCAACATTGGTTGAATTAGCAAATCTTCCGGAAAAAGAAGGATTGTCGGGGAAAAGTTTACTCAAGCTTATTAAAGAACCGGAGACAGAATGGGATGAAGCAACAGTTACAACCGTTGCGCACGGCAACCATGCTATTCATACAAAAAAATGGAGCTATATTCACTATTACGATGGGTCGGAAGAGTTGTACAATATCGAAGACGATCCGGAAGAGTGGGTAAATTTGGCAAATATGCCGGAGCACAAAATTTTAATTAAAAGTTTAAAAGTTTACATCCCCGAAGATCGGTATAAACAGTTTGTAAGATACGGGAACTGGAAAGCATGTATTCTCTATTCCGGTAAAATGGAATTATATGATGTTTCAGAAGGAACAGGAATCGCAGAACAGGAAGATATTGCTGTTTCAAATCCCGGAATAGTAAGTTTTATTCAGGATTATTTAAAGCGGGAAAATATTTCAGATGTATTCTACAATATCGAAATCGGGAAAATTTAAATCAAAGACATTAAAAATGAAATCAGGAAAGATTCTTCTAATTGTATTAATCGCATTTTTTTATTTACAACAGGTGGGGGCACAAAAAAGTAAATCAAACCCCCTCCCTGTTTATAGTTTTGATAAAAATGGAGCCGATGGTATTGGTTTCGGATTCAGAATACCATCATTAATAACCACAAATAAGGGAACCGTTCTCGCTTTTTCCGAAAGACGTGTTGGCTTGCACGACCATGCCCAAAACGATATCGTGCTTCGTCGTTCGGAAGACAACGGCAAAAGTTGGAGCGATATTCAGATTATTGCCGACCACGGAAAAAAATCGTTAAACGACCCGCTTGCCGTGGTTTTGGAAACCGGGCGCATTTTATTGATGTTTAAAGAGTATCCGTACGGTATTCATGCGCGAAGTTCGGGTTGGATACAAATGGCAGACAATGGTTACGATGGTCCGCGAAATACAAAAAGTTACCTTACTTATTCTGATGATGAAGGGAAAAGCTGGGCTGTACCTAAAGAGATTACCAAACAAGTTCGTCCGCACGACCGCATAAATGCCGGAAGCCCTGGAATTGGTATTCAGGTTAAACATGGAGAGTTTAAAGGGCGTGTAATAATGCCACTCTATTTTACAAAAAAGCTCGATGATAATAACCGTGTTTGGACAAACGCCGTAGTTTGGAGCGACGATGATGGCGAAACCTGGACACTTAGCAACGATATTCCGCACAATGGTCTCACCGGTTATGGAAACGAAGCTCAAATTGTTGAAAAGGCCGATGGCAGCCTGCTTTATGTTTCTCGTAACCAGGACGGTTTTCATCGAAAAGTGGCAACCAGTTCCAACGGTGGTTTAACCTGGAGCAATTTTCAGATCGATTTTGAGTTGCCCGGAACGGCATGCCAAGGCTCGGTTTTACGTTATAGTTTCCCCGAAAATGGAGAAAGTATAATCGTTCAATCTGGTCCGGCAAATAAATATGCAAGAAATCAGGGGACAGTAAAAATAAGTACCGATGAAGGAGAAACCTGGCAATTTTCGCGTGAAGTTGAACCTAAATATTTTGCGTACTCGTGCTTAACGAAACTCGCCAACGGAAATGTTGGATTGTTGTATGAAACCAACAATTATCGGGATATTGTTTTTACCGAATTTTCAATCGACTGGATAAAAGAGGGTAATGAAAAGAAAAATCAGGAACCTTATCTTTCAATCCCAACAATCGATTTAAACGACAAAAATGAAATGCATGTTGTGGTTGACAAAGAAAAAGGACAATATCTGGGGCATCCAACCACTGTTTTATTGGAAGACAATAAAACCATTCTAACTACTTATCCGAAAGGACATGGAAAGGGTGGGATTGTCTATAAAAAAAGTACTGATGGCGGGTTAAGCTGGAGCAAACGTTTGCCAACCCCTGAATCGTGGTCAACTTCAAAAGAGGTTCCAACTCTTTTTCCTACTGTTGACAAATACGGCAAAAAGCGTTTGATTATGTTTTCAGGTTTGTACCCTGCCCGAATGGCAGTTTCTGAAAATAAAGGAGAAAGCTGGAGCGAACTTGAACCAATTGGCGACTGGGGCGGTATTGTTGTTATGGGATGTATGATTCCGTTGAAAACCGGAAAAGGGCATTATATGAGTTTTTTCCACGACGATGGTCGTTTTTTTACAAAAGATGGCATAGAACGCAGCAAAAAAGACAGCGAAAATTTCAACAGCAAAATGATGACCTTGTATAAAACGGTTACCACCGATGGCGGTTTAACGTGGTCATATCCAGAAGAAATATACAAGTCACGCGAAATACATGTTTGCGAACCCGGAGTTATCCGTTCGCCCGATGGAAACCAAATTGCCGTTTTACTTCGCGAAAATTCACGGCGCGAAAATTCACAAATCATTTTTTCCGACGACGAGGGGCTAACATGGTCGAATCCGCGGCCACTTCCAAACGAATTGACTGGCGACCGCCATGTTTTGAAATATGCTCCCGATGGCAGGTTGTTTATCTCTTTCCGAGACAGAAGCCCAGCTAAATATCATAGAAAACTGATAGAAATTGCACAGGAAAAAGGTGAGTCAAACTATAGTGTAGTTGCCCAGGAAACTGGATTAGGTAGTCCTACTGAAGGTGATTGGGTTGGTTGGATTGGAACTTATGACGATTTGGTAACCCGGAGCAAAGGACAATATCGAATACGCTTGAAAGATAATACAAAAGGGTGGGATACAACGTATCCCGGAGTTGAATTATTGCCCGATGGAACTTTTGTTGTAACTACTTATGGCCATTGGGAAAAAGGCGAGGAACCCTATATATTAAGTGTAAGGTTCAAATTGGATGAATTGGATAAAATGATTAATAAATAACAATTGCCCAACTGTTTAATAATTCCCAATAGAAGGGTAAATTGGTTCTGAAAAAACATGGAGTAAAATATGATAATAAAATATAGCATACTGCCATTTCTGATAATTCTGCTTTGTTCGTTGAATAAAAAACAGGAACAGGAATTACCAAACATTATTATCTTCCTTGCCGATGACCTCGGTTACGCCGATGTAAAATGGAACAATCCAAATGCGTACACCGATACTCCAAATCTTGATAATCTGGCAGAAAACGGAGCTGTTTTTACCGATTGTTATTCAGCATCATCCATGTGTTCTCCCTCCCGGGCCGGATTATTGACCGGTCGTGTACCAACGCGTATTGGCGTTCACGATTGGATAAAAGAAATCTACAAGAAACCATTAAGCAATATTCATTTGCCATCGGACGAGGTGACTTTTGCCGAATTGCTAAGACAAAAGAATTACCAAACCGCTGTAATTGGCAAGTGGCATTTAAACAACGAGTTTAACTCCGGAAATAATTCCGACCCCGATGACCAGGGATTTGACTATTGGTTTTGCACTCCGGTACAATCTAGTCCAACTCATAAAAACCCGGAAAATTTCTATGATAATGGAATTGCAGTTGGAAAAATTGGAACGGATGAAAACCCTGTTTTTTCAAGTCAGGTAGTTGCGAATAAAACTATTGATTGGTTGAATTCGTTAGAAAAAGACGCGCCATTTTTGTTATACGTGCCATTTCACGAGCCACATGTAGTTTGCGATGCTACCGAAGATATTAAAAAGAAATATTTAGCCCGCATAAAAAAAGGTGAAATTCCACTAAAAAATGGAACAGGCGGAAATGGCTTGGGGCAAGCCGAATATTACGGTTGCATCGAAAATATGGATGCAGCAATAGGTCGAATCCTGAAAAATCTTAAAATGGATGGATTGCTGGAGAATACTCTGGTGATTTTTACATCAGACAATGGCCCTGACAGTAGCAGAATATACAAAAGCCGCTTGCAATCTGTTGGCGAAACCGGCGAATTAAGCGGCAGAAAACGATGGATTCTGGAAGGAGGAATCAAACAGGCCACCGTCATGTTTTGGAGTGGCATTATTCAGCCCGGAATCAAAATTGGGGAACCCGTCGGACATGTTGATTTTTTGCCAACCATTTGTGAACTTGCCAATATTCAAACGCCAAGCAATAGGACAATCGATGGCATTTCAATAGTACCGCTTTTTAGGGACGAACCATTTTCAAGAAAAGAAAAACCTTTACACTGGCATTTTTACGCGCCTCTTGGAGGGCCTCAATCAGCCCTTCGAAACGAAAATTGGGTAATTACCGCAAATTGGGATAATAAGTTTTCCGGAGGTAGATTTGACACCCTCACCATCAAAAAAATAAAAATTGCAAATCTGGTTGATTTCAAATTATACGATATTAATAGTGATGCCGGACAAAACAACGATGTAAAAGATATCAATCCAAAAGTTTTTATGAAACTGAAAGAGCAACTAACTCAAATTCATTCCGATGTTAAAAATGAATGCCCTGATAGTCGCCAATTTCAATGGAGTAAAAGCTTGCAGGAGATAGTAGATACGAAGTATAAAAATATTAAAGAATAAAAACAACCACCGACCAATTACCTCATCTGTTTCAGGGGAGGTGCCGAAGACGGAGGGATAAGAACATTTTAAACATCAATCAAAATGAAAAAACTAAAAACAATCGCAGCAATTTTCGGAATTGCATTTCTCTTCCTGAATTGCACAACGCAGCAAGAACAAACCCCTGAGAAGCCCAATATCCTCCTAATCGTTTCCGAAGACAACGGTCCCGATTTGGGATGTTATGGAAACACAAACGTTTACACTCCAAACCTCGACCAATTGGCAGCCGAAGGAGTTCAGTTTAATAAAGCTTTTGTAACCTACTCGGTCTGCAGCCCTTCGCGAGGAACTATTTTTACGGGACTTTATCCGCATCAAAATGGGCAAATTGGTTTGGCAACACACAAATACCGCATGTACGAAGGAATTAAAACCTTACCCAAATATTTGCACGAAGCTGGTTATCTTTCCGGTTGTATTGGTAAAATTCATGTGAATCCTGAATCCGAAATTCCATGGGATTACCGTCCTGGCGGATTGTTAAATGGTTCAAACTTTGGCAAAAAAAGCTTGCCCGAGTATGCCACAAAAGCAATGGAGTTTGTACGTCAATCAGCAGAAAAGCCATTCTTTTTAATGGTCAATTTTCCCGATGCGCATTTCCCGGTTCAGTATGATGTGGAAGGATTGCCTACCAAAAAGGTGGAAACCACCGATGTAGATAGACCGCTTGAATACGTTGGTGCTAATTCGGAATATTTACGAGAATGTACTGCTAATTATTTTAATTGCATGAACCGTCTGGACGAAGCAGTTGGCATCCTTTTAGACAGCTTAAAAACTTCCGACAAAGCCGATAATACAATCATTATCTATATGGGAGACCACGGTGCCCAATTCTCTCGTGGCAAATGCAGCAATTACGAGGGGGCACTTCATATTCCATTTATTATGCACTGGCCAAAACACATTGAAACCAATGAGCAAAAAGAAGAGCTGGTTTCAACCATCGATTTGCTACCAACAATTTTAGATTTGGCAGGAGTGGAAAAACCAGAAATAATGCCCGGTAAAAGTTTAATGGCGCTGGCAAAAAACGAAGAAAAAAACTGGGCAGAATATGTTTTTGCAGGAGGAACAGGCAGCGCACCTCATTTTTACTATCCACGCAGGAGTGTGCGAGACCAGCAATTTAAGCTTATTCACAACATTAATTTTCAGGAAGAAAATCCGCATGTTGGATTTTACATCGGCAGACAAGGACATTTTGTTGCCGGTACAAATCTGGAAGAAATTGCTGCTCTCGATGCAGATATGGCCGAAGTTTATCGCATCTGGCGAAATCCACCTGAATTCGAACTGTACGATTTAAATAACGATCCAAATGAATTTAAAAACCTTTCAGAAAAACCGGAATATAGCAATCAATTGGAACGATTGAAAAAGGTGTTAAAACAATGGCAAATAGATACAAAAGATCCATTTAACGACCCTGCAAAATTGGAACGATTTAACCAGGAGATAAAAGATATAGTAACAAAATACGAAGGAACAAGCTACATAAAAGACCCGGAATTTAAGTGGAAATACGTGGACTATTTTAATGAATGAGAAATATGAAGAAATATTTATCATTAATACTTGTGGGATTGTTCATTTCGTTTAATGTGTCTTCGCAAAGTGAAGCAATAGCTATTTTAAACAGAGAATTTTACAAAATCCAAACAGCCAAACCACCAAAATATCTTGGCGAACCTATTTCAAACGAAGGCACAAATTTGCTGAATGATGTTGATGGTTCAATTAAGTTTATCTACCGTTTGGGCGATTGGGATAGTGGTGGTTTTAGCGATGAAATATATTCGATGACTACTACTAACGAAGGCGAAAACTGGTCTGAACCTAAACTTATTGGTAGCACCGGTCCTGGAAAACAATGTTTCTCAACAATAAGCCCTATTTCGGGAGAACTCATTGTCTTTTACATTCATTCTAAAAAAGATGAAAAAGGAAATTACAGTTTTGTGCGTACCGAAAATAACCTGATGGATTGGACATACAACCAAACTTTAGATACAATCCGTTTTGGAGGTGTTGGTTATGGCAATTGTCTCTGGATAGATATGCCCGGTAATTTAAAAAGAGTGCTTTGCGGAGTACATGGAAATAATGAAGGGGCAGGTTGTTATTTTAGCGATGATGATGGACGTACATGGAACCCATCGAACCGAGCAAAAGTACCAAATCTGATTTCGAATATTTGGCAAACCGGTTCGGTTGAACCCACTTTCATTCGGTTAAACGATGGTCGGATTTGGATGTTAATGCGAAACTCCAACGATCATTTATGGGAAAGTTTTTCGGAAGATAACGGCGAAACATGGTGCGAGGCAAAACCAACACGGTTTAAATGTGGACCTAATTCATGGGTAACCACAAAACGGTTGTCAACAGGAGAAATTCTACTGGTTTGGAACAATGCGATGTGTATGCATCCGTCAGCAACACAAGATAAATGGAGCTTTACCAATCGTGATGTCATTCATGTGGCAATATCGCCTGACGAAGGCAAAACATGGCACGGTTTCCGAGAACTTTGGTTGGATGCCATGCGCGACTCTTCATTGTTTGTGAACCATCCTGGCGATAAAGGACAAAACGAATCGAAACTGGCGGAAACACCTGAAGGAAAAATCCTGATTGCTTGCGGACAAGCTCCCGGACATCGCGCATTTTTGTTACTCGACCCCGACTGGATTTACCAAAAGTCGGCATCCGATGAATTTTCAAACGGACTGGAGTTTTGGAGTACACACAAATTGCTGGTTCGTTCACCCATTTATTCGCGCTGGTATCACTATCGTTACAACCGGAAAAAAGGAGCTGAACTGGTTCAACATCCAAACAATCCAGAAAAGCAGGTATTGCAAATTAGAAGAGAAGCAGACTCAACTGTTTACAGCCAACGCGATTGTGCACAATGGAATTTTCCGGCTGGCAGAAAAGGCACCTTCGAAACAAGAATTTATCTGAATAAGAAATTTCGGGGAGGAATGATAGCATTAACAGACCGCTGGTATCAACCAAGCGACACGCAGGGTGAAGAAAAGGCAATGTTCTCGTTGGATATTCCCGAAAACGGACGAATAAGTGATGGGATTCACCTGGAAAGAGAGAAATGGCACACTTTGACATTAAACTGGAATTTGGACAATGAAAGTGCTTGTTCTGTGGGAATTGATGGAGTTCAAATTCAAACGAAACTACCTCTGATTAACCCCTGCGAAAATGGTATTTCGTATGTACGTTTCCGTTCCACATCTGTTTGGCCCGATAGTGACGGGTTTTTGATAGAGTCAGTAAAAGCTGAAGTTGAATAAATAAAATATTATGAAGACATTTAATATCCTTTTAATATGTTTCACGCTAAGTTTCACAACTCTGAGGGCTCAGAATACAACAAACAAAGGTGAAAAGAAAATTATGGAAGCGGGAGTTGATTTTCTGGGGAAACATGAATACGCACAGTTTCGCGAACAGAATGTGATTCGAACGAATTCGGGGAGAGTTGTAGTTATTGCACAGGGGCGGGATATTAGCGAATGGCCAGACCGTTCAGGACAGGATTTAGTTTGTAAATGGAGCGATGACTCTGGAAAAACATGGTCAGAACTTCAGTTAGTGAGCGAACATGGCAAGCAATCCATTTGTCCAAATGCATCGGTTTACGATGCGGTAAATAATCGAATATTTACTTTATATAATCTTTTTTTATGGCCATACGACGATGCACAATCCAGAAAAACTATGGAAGGTTCTGAGTGCAAACAGTTTTTGGTTTATAGTGATGATGAAGGAAATACTTGGAGTATGCCCAAAGAGATTTCGCATTTTATGAAAACCAACAAATCGCCGGTTATTTTCGGTTCAGGAGAAGGAATCCAACTTAAGAATTCAAAAAACACTGGTCGATTAATAATTCCTGGAGGCGACCAGCGTGAAAATCGTTTTGTATATGCAATATATAGCGACGATTTTGGAGAAACATGGAAATGTGGCGAAAATGTTCAAAATCCAAACAATCTGAATGTGGCTTGTGAAACAGCGATGGAAAAATTGTCTAACGGAAATCTTATCCTTTTATCGCGTTCTTTCGGTCACAAAATGAAATCGTTTAGTTCCGATGGTGGAAGTTCCTGGCTACCTTTTAGTCAAGATACTTCACTGGTTGAAATTAGCTGTAATACAGGTTTGTTGTCATTCAGGTATAATAATCAGGATTTATTGGTTACTTCTTTTCCCGCAGGACCTGAGCCTGAAAACAACAATGGTGAATATGTTAAGGAATTGCCTGCTGGAAAACGTCGGGTAAATGGTGTATTGTATGTCAGTTTTGACAATGGTAAATCTTGGCCGGTTAAAAAAGTGGTAACTAAAAAACGGTTTGCTTATTCAAGCCTGATTCAATTGTCTAACGGGAATTTAGGCTTGTTTTATGAATCCGTTTTGCATTGGAGAGGTAGTTATAAAAACATACATTTCAATGAGATTAATATTGCTGAATTACTAAAATAGAATTATGATTCGTGTAGGTATAATCGGAGCAGGGACTATTGCACATAAACATGCAAATGCAATTAATCAAAATCCTGATGCTCTTTTAATGGCAGCAAGCCGAAGAAATTTGGATGAGTTGAATAAATTTACTCAAGAATACGGCATAAAAGGTTACTCCGATTATAAGGAGTTGTTACACGACAAAACAATAAACGCAGTTCTTATCGCAACTCCGCATCATTTGCATCATCAAATTACCGAAAATGCTGCAAAAGCAGGGAAACACATTTTGCTGGAAAAGCCGATGGCGCATAATGTTGATGCATGTGAGCAAATACTTAAATCGGTAGAAAAGTATAATTCGAGGTTAATGATTGCTCATATCATTCGGTTTATGCCAGCTTTTATGAAGGCAAAACAAATGCTGGATGAGGGAATAATAGGCGACCTTGTTTATGCTCAGTCGCACATTGCACGAAAATGGAATACGCCCAATCGCAGGTCATGGCATTTAAATAAAAATACGGGTGGAGGAATGTTAACCACGGTTGGAATTCACTACATTGATTTATTAACCTGGATTATTGGAGACGAAGTAAAAGCTGTAAAAGCATCAATGTCGAATCCTTTTTTGGGAAAAGAAACCGATGATGCTGCACTTCTGTTTTTGACCTATAAAAATGGGAAAAATGCATTATTAACTTGCTCTGGCTTTAATAATGGAGGGCAACTTTTTGAAGTAGTTATTACAGGCACAAAGGGAATGATAAAAGCAGATATCTATAAAGGTGTTTGGTTGGGGCAAAACGATGAATGGACGCAAATTAAAGAGCCAGAAAAAGACGACCCGGAAGATATTGCGTTGGCAAACGAATGGAAAGATTTTATAGATAGAATTAAGTTGAATCAATCTCCTTCAATTACAGGGAAATACGGTTTGCACATAATGGAAATTATTGATGCTGCTCAGAAATCTTCCCAATTGGGAGAAGAAGTAGTATTAAGTTGAATTAATAAACTCAAGTAACTGGTTATGAAACGAAGTAGCACAATACTCATATTTATCTTAATTATGATCATTTATTCGTGCGGTATTCAACGTAAAGAGAAGGATGAAAAACGACCCAACATCCTCCTAATCGTTACCGACGATCTTGGTTACTCAGACCTTGGGTTTTACGGAAGTAAAATAAAAACGCCCAACATTAATTCACTGGCAGAAAATGGAATAGCTTTTTCGCAGTTTTACAACGGAACACGTTGTTGCCCTTCACGCGCAAGTTTGTTAACCGGATTATATGCACATCAAGCCGGAATTGGACAAATGACCGAAGACCGTGGCTTACCAGCCTACTCGGGCGATTTAAGTAAAAATGCAGTAACAATTGCTGAAGTTTTAAAGGAAGCCGGCTATTACACTGCAATGACCGGGAAATGGCATGTTATCAAAAACACCAACCCGGAAAGCCCAAAAGACAACTGGCCCTTACAACGTGGCTTCGATCGTTTTTATGGAACCTTGCCCGGGCATGGAAGTTTGTACGATCCTGCTGGTTTGGTCGATGGCAATAAAATGATAAAAGCTGACGGCGATTTTTATTATACCGAAAAAATTACATCAAAAAGCCAGGAGTTTATTTGCGAAGCAGTTCAGAAGGAAAAACCGTTTTTTATGTATGTCGCATATACGGCACCGCATTATCCGCTTCAGGCCAGACCCGAAGTAATAAAAAAATACAAAGGAAAATTTGCTGAAGGATGGGATGAAATTAGGAGAAAACGCTACAATAATTTGGTTGAGAAAGGTCTCATAAAACCGGGATGGAAACTATCCGAGAGAGACGAACAAAGTATTCCGTGGGAAGACGAACCGGAAAAAGCATTTCAGGAAAATCGCATGGAAGTTTTTGCTGCAATGATTGACCATGTTGACCAGGGGGTCGGCGAAATAATAAAAACCTTAAAAGAAACTGGTCAGTTTAAAAACACATTAATCATTTTTTTGTCAGACAATGGTGGCTCTGCCGAAGGGCACCGCGATGGGAAAATAGAGCGTTGGGGAACACCTTGGAAAAGCAATCTAATTCCTGACTCAACTCGTGATGGAAGAAAAGTAATTGCCGGCGATTTCCCGGATTTACCTTTAGGTGGACCTGAAACTTATGGAAGTTATGGCGTTCGTTGGGCAAACGTTTCCAATGCTCCATTCAGACTGCATAAAAGCTGGTTACACGAAGGAGGAATTTCCACTCCGTTTATAATGCATTATCCCGCTGGTTTAAAACAAAAAGGAATTACACATCAGGTGGGGCATATTATCGATTTGATGCCAACCATAATAAATCTGACAGATGCCCAATATCCTGAATCATTTAATGGAAATGAAATTCCTCCACAAGAAGGTAAAGACTTATTGGAACTGTTGAATAAAACAGAAATTCAACCAAGAACAATTTGTTGGGAACACGAAGGTAACCGTGCAATCCGACACGGAAAATGGAAATTGGTCTCCGAATTTCCCGGAACATGGAGCACGGTAAGGGCATATAAAAACAAAGGTCGTTGGGAATTGTATGACATGGAAAAAGACCGCACTGAACAAAACGATTTGGCAGTACAATTTCCTGGAAAAGTAAAAGAACTGGAAACCCTCTGGAACAATTGGGCAAACCGTGTTGGAGTAGTATCGTGGAGCGAATTGGTAGAGGGGAATTATTAGACTTGAAAATAAGAAGAATCAATGCTTAGGTATATTTTTATAACAGTTTTATGTGTTGTGGTTATGGTGAACAGCTTATCTGCTCAAAATCAACATTCAAAATACATTAATTACAATTTAGCCGACCTTTATGGTTTTGGGAAAGGGAATGGTAAAGTTATTTATCTTGGCGAATCCCCAATGAATGAAGCAACAGTTCAGGTTTTTCCTGATGGAACAATAGCGGTATATTATGCTCCTGACAGGTATAGTCAAAAAGTGATGTGCATAAAGTCAACAGATGGAGGATTCATTTGGAGCGAACCGAAAGTTATTTTTGAAGATTCTCTTATCTGGCAATATCCGCGACGGACGCTTATTGATCAAAAAGGGAATATTCATTTACTGGTATTTAAAAAACCTAAGAATGATGTATGCCATACAGTAAGTACTGACAATTGCAAAACATGGGAACCTTTACAAAAAATAGCAGATGGTCCTATTGGTGCCATTCGAGGATTGATTCAAACCAAATCAGGAAGGCTCATTTTTGCTTTCCATCGCAGAGTACGTGAACGAACTCCGCCAACTGGAGCATGTTTTACCTCGTGCGTTTATTCCGATAATCTGGGAAAAACATGGAAGGAATCTGATTCAAAAATCGTAGCACCGGTTCGGGAGAACTATAATGGCAACAATTATGGTGCTGTTGAACCAAATATTGTACAATTAAACGATGGAAGGATTTGGATGCTATTCCGTACGCAAACAGGATGGCAATATCAATCTTATTCAGAGGATGACGGAAAAATCTGGTCTGAAGGAGAACCATCCATTTTTCATAGTTCCAATTCTCCGGCCGATATTCTCAAATTACCCGACGGAAGAATTGTTGTAACATGGTGCAATACTAACGACACCAAATTAGAAACATTTGGGCGAATTTACACGAATCGGGATATCTTACACATGGCAATTTCTGATGATGACGGCAAAACATGGAAAGGTTTTCGAGAAGTATTTCGTATTCCTTCCAGAAATGACCAAAATGATATGCCAACTGGTGATTCAGGTGTTTCGTACCCGAATACCGCTTTTACTAAAGATGGGAAAATATTTTTGGTTACAGGGCAAGGTGAACATGGAGGAGGTAGGGCAATGTTCCGAATCTCTCCTGAATGGTTATATAAAACATCTCAGGAGGATGATTTTTCAAATGGATTGGAAAAATGGTCATGTTATACCTTTTCAAAGCTTGGATTAAAACCTGGACGTATGTTAGGTCCTGAATTGCTATCAGATGAAACTGCGAAAGGAGGTACAGTTCTACACGTAAGAAAAGCCAACAAGGAGTACCCAGGCGATGGTGCTATTTGGAACTTTCCGATGGGAAAATCAGGTGAACTTACCATGAGGGTAAAAATTCCTAAAGGTTCAGCAGGAACTGCCATATCTTTGACTGACCATTATCGGCACCCCAACGATCTTGATGGAGAAGAAACTGCAATGATTTCTTTTAATAGTCAAATATTTGAAAATGATATCTGGCAAACGGTATCATTAAAATGGAGTTTAGAGGCTGGAAATTGCGATTTATATGTTGATGGGAAAATGAATTCCACTCTTAAATTAAAAAATAAAACGCGTTCTGGTATTTCATATATTCGTTTCCGTTCTTTAGCAAAAGAAAATATGGTTGACAATTATGGGATGTGGATTGATTGGGTAAAAGTCTTAGTTAATAAAACAAATTATTGAAGCCACCTTTTTGAAAGATCTATACCCTGTCAATTAATGATTATTATCTCAATTTTACAATTGAATAAAATCACTTAGCAATGAGAAGATTTCAAAATCAATTAACGTTTGTTTTAATCACATTTATATCCACTTTGTGTTCTCTGAATGCAACATCTCAGGAAGCTATTAAAAGAACAGAACTGTTTTCTGCCGGATATTCAAATATCACAGAATTTCGTATTCCTTCATTACTGAGTACGCCAAAAGGAACATTAATAGCATTGGTTGATGCTCGGATTGATCGACGAGGAGATATTCCCAATAATGTTGATTTGGCCATTAGAAGGTCTAAGGATGAAGGTAAAACATGGGGAGATGTTCAAATAATTGCTGATTATGGGAAACCTGAAGGATATGAAATTACATGGGGGGCTGCTGATGCTGCAATGGTTTACGATAAGGAAACATCAACTCTTTGGTGCCTACATACTTTGGGACAAGGCGTTGGCATTCGTCAGGCACAACCTGGATTCGATGGGCATACTTGTCAAATTCATGCAATAAACTCAAAAGATGAAGGAGCTACCTGGTCTGAACCAGTCGATATTACAAAGCAATGTAAACTGCCAACTATGAAATTTTTTGGAACAGCTCCCGGTGTTGGCATCCAAACAAAGGATGGGGAACTGGTATTTTGTATCTATACAACCGATAAAACCACAGGTGGCACAATGACTCCCTATCTTATAATCAGTGAAGATAATGGAAAGTCTTGGAAATTATCCGGGACATGGGGCGATAGAAAGACTTCGGTTACCGAGACGCAAATTGTTGAGTTGCCAGATGGTACTTGGATGGTAAATTCGCGGAATCACTACGGAAAAAATCGCAGGCTTATAGCAACCAGTAAAGATAAAGGCAAAACATGGTCTGAGATTCGTTTTGATGATAATCTTGAATGCCCTACTTGTATGGCTAGTTTAATAGCTATTCCGAATCCAAAAAAGAAAAATAGGAAACTACTTATTTTCTTTAATCCTGAGAGTGAAAAAGGCCGTAAAAACGGTACAGTAAAAATAAGTGAAGACAATGGAAAAACCTGGAAATGGTCAAAAAATATTACTGAAGGAGACTTTGGATATTCCTGCCTGACACAACTCAAAAATGGAAATATTGGTTTGTTTTATGAGGGAGGAAAGAGTACTCTGTTCTTCACCAAACTTTCACTGGAGTATCTGACGAATAGGAATTACAAAATAAAGAACTAAAATGAAGAACCTAAAATATTTTTTACTCATCCTTATAACGCTTGGTTCATTTATTGGGCTAAAGGCGCAAAATAATATTACAGTTAGTAATCCTGTGACCCTTTTCGAAAAGGGGGATAATGGCATTGCACAATTCAGGATCCCTTCGATGATTACAACCCGAAAAGGAACAGTTATATCTGTTTGTGATGGCAGGGTTGATCACCTTGGGGATGTTCCGAATAATATTGATTTGGTGATGAGGAAATTGGAACAAGGGAGCAAAGTATGGACGCCTTTAAAACGCATCGTGAATTTTGCAAGTAAACATGGGGCAGCTGACCCCAGCCTAATACAGGATCGGGAGACCGGGCGTATTTTCCTGTTTTACGGTTTTTGCCCGGGAAGAAATAATATAACAGAAGGGCCAAACCGTGAAAGAAGGCATTTAATGGTTCAATATGTTTACAGTGATGATGAAGGAGAAACCTGGTCATATCCTATTCATATTGATTATGCTCTGAGGGAAGACAACTGGCAAAGCATCTGGTCTGCACCCGGTAGGGGAGTTCAGTTAAAAAATGGCAGATTGATTGTTCCATGCACGATTAATAAAGATACCAAGGTAATGGCAACCATATTGGTTTACAGCGACGACCATGGTGAAACATGGGATAAAATTGAAGTGGCAGAAAAAATTAACGAAGCGCAAATGGTGGAATTAACCACCGGCGATTGTATGATTAATGCACGTAATCAAATGGATTTTCGTTATTGCAGGGCAGTAACGGTGTCAAGTGATTATGGAAAGACCTGGAGTGATCCGGTTGGTGACAGAAATCTGCCAGACCCGAACTGCCAGGGTTCCATTATTCAAAATATTTTCCAAATAGGCAAGTACAAGAAAGATTTGCTAATCTTATCAAATAACGATTCAGAAGAAGGTCGCCGTAACATCACGATTAGATTAAGTGACGACAATGGCAAGACCTGGAAGTATAAAAAAATGATCCACAACGGTCCTTCTGCCTATTCCTGTTTGACCATTATGCCAAATGGGAATATTGGGTTACTATATGAAAGTGGCAATAAATCTCCTTACGAAGGCATCGACTTTGTTAAGATTGAATTAGTAAATTAGAAATATTAAATTAATGAGTCCAGACCGATAACCCCATTTTTTTCAACTCATTGAGAATCGGGTATTTTCGAAACTTGACTGGTTGTTTGGCAATATTGCCGTTAAAAATGATTTGATCGCAAAATAGAGTCCTGACCTGCCTCGCCGGCAGACAGAAAATAATGATTTGATCGCATATTTTGCAAAAACAGAGTTCTTTGACATAATTGTTTTATATATTTCAGTACCCGGACAAAGTTTACCCACAAACAGCGGATATTGGCCCACATTTGGTGCTTGATTTCTCCCCGATACCTGCTTTTTGCGTTTGGATAATGGTAGCCTAACTGAAAAATGGTGGCTTCAACATTGTTGCGGAACTGTAATGTTTCAATGGGCGTTTCTGCTATCTGTTTTCTGATCAGGTAACCATCAATATCTTTTTGGGTAAAGTACCGGTAAGCTTTTTCTGTTTTGATGCGCCATTTAACGGTGCCGTCTTTGCTGATAATCTCCTTTGAGCCAATAATTTCATTGGCAATTGTATCAAAAACAGAGATTTTCCCATTTTCGGAGAAGTTGAACTGGTACCTGCCTTTTGCTCCTTGTATGGCATGAAGGTACAGATCAATCTCATTGTCTTTGCAATATTTCTGGTTATCAGGACTATGATATGCCCCGTCAGCGTGTGCAGCTTCTATTTTATCAGTAAATACTTCCTGTACTTTTTCGATGTCGTGCTGAAGAAAATCAACGTCAGAAGTACTTGCTTTCCTCATATCAACATGGCCGATCAGGTTTAGTGGCTTGTCTTCATCACAACTCTCGGTTATATTGATGCTGTAACCTTTCACCTTTTGGTCATCCTTATTCCGGTAGTGACAGTCTGTATCGTGCGGTGACTGAACCGATTTAGCCGATATCTCTTCTTTCTCACGGGCAACTACCACTTTTTTTTCATCGACCCGATATTGCTCGTTGAAAACCCGCTGGAGGGTTTGATAATGAACACTTGTTGATAATGAAAACAGTGGCAATATCTTGTATATCAATTCGCCGAGTTCCTGCAAGCGGCTTTTGACCTCTTCGCTGGAACAAATGTAAACAACTTTATTGCCCTCTAATTCGAGGAGTTCGTCCAATCTGTCTTCGATTGTTTTGTCGAGTTGGCCAGCTTGTTTGACCTGGTTATAAAATAAGCGCAGTGTTTCGTGTATCAATTCGTAACGGCTAAGCCAGGCGATATTGCTGCCCAACAATTTGCTGTCCATACGGATACGCTTTCCACTAACTTCGAATTCAGCACATTGGTCTTTGGTGATTTGTGCAAAAGCAGTTTCGAAGAGGTTTTCGTTTTCTTCCTTTGCATATTCCTGAATGCGTTTGCGGAATAAATAATAGGTTGATTCGGTGGGCAGTGGGTCGTCTGCATTCGGCAAACCTATTGCACTACGAACCAAAAGGTTAAAACGACAGTTTTCAAAAATCTTTTGGTCGCTTAAACCTTCAGCCTCTTTTAGTACCATCATTGCAACCAGTATGCGGACAGGGGCATTGGGTGTGCCGTTGTCCTGACAATAAAGGGGACTAAAAATATTCTCATCTATGCGCATGGTAACCTGCCTGCGAAACTGATTATGCCAAGCCTGCTGATCTTCGTACATTTTTAGCGAATTGCCGGAAAACAAAGATTTGGACTGCATATTCCTGTGATTTCGGACACCAAATCCTGATTTAAAAGGACAGTCAGTCCTGGTTTAAACGGACACCCAGTCCTGAGTTATCCGGACAGTTTTTCATCACTCTTTTTCGCACTCATGTTTCATCCAAAATTAGTTATTTTTATATTTCTTTCTCATTGATTCGCCTTCAAGTTCTATTCTATGGGAACTATGTACCAATCTGTCAAGAATAGCATCAGCATTATGCTAACATTCGCATAATGCTGATTATCCGAACTTTTTTATTATGCGAAGTAGTTTTTTGAGAACTCTATTAATCAATCATTTATATATATTTAGGCATCACTTTGTTAGCATAATATTTTTCTTTGTAATCTGGGTATAAGCCCTGATAACAGGTTACACTAAACATAATTATTATGCAAAACAATTTCGATTACGAAGAAATTACCTCAAAGGCATACAATTACCTTAAGGAGGAATTCTCTTACAAGTATGTTACGCTTCGCCATTACCGGAGCCGATGGCTTCCTGTCAAGAAGTATATGGGAAAAAGTAGGCTAATATTCATCAGCCCTGCAGTGTGTAATGACTTTTTACTTGAGTTTTATAAAGGCAGAACTCATGGAGAATTGACTGATAAAGAAAAGCTCATTGAAAAGTCTGTTTCGGTACTATCCGAGTATATAGCGACCGGTTCGGTAGAGCGGAAATGTAAGGTCAGATATTTGGACGGTTCAATTGGTCTTATGATGAAGGATTTTCTCACTTTTAAGCGATCCCGTCGTTTAAGGGAAATAACGCTTGATAAGATAGAAAGCCACATGAGCAATTTTAATTTCTGGCTCTCTACGAATGGCATTTTCAGTATTAATGATATCAAGCATCATCACATTATCACCTTTATTAAAAGCCTTGATCCCCATAAAGAATCTCTTATCCACGATACCTTAATGGATTTACGCGGGTTTTTCAAATTACTTTATGAGAAGGGGCTCATTTCCACCAATATAGCGACCTTCATTCCCAAGGATAATTATCAGAAGCAAGCCAAATTACCTTCTTATTATACGGAAGAAGAAATTGAAAAGCTGTTGAAATCGGTTGACAGAGGAAATATTGTAGGAAAGAGGGACTACGCTATATTAGTGCTCGCCGCATATCTTGGATTAAGGGCATCCGATATTGCACATCTCCGGTTCGAAAATTTACACTGGGATCAGAACACGATCATTCTCAGGCAATATAAGACGGGTAAAAATATATCCCTTCCTTTATTACCGGTGGTTGGAAACGCACTCCTTGATTATATCCAATACGGGAGGCCCAAGTCTGATGAACAGTATATCTTTTTGCTTATAATATCCCCATTCCTTCCCGTTCGTCCACAAACCATTGCTGGCATGATAAATCGCAGATTTTCCAATGCTGGGTTTAAATCAACTAACAAGAGACATGGTGGCCATGCCCTCCGCCATAGTCTTGTTAAGGAATTACTTAACAATAAACAGTCCCTTCCTGTGATAAGCGAAGTGCTCGGCCACAAAAACACAACCTCGACCAGGCATTATATACGGATAGATACCGAATCCCTTGCCCAATGCGCCTTGGAAGTCCCTCTAGTTAACCCGCATTTTTACAACCAGGAAGGAGGTATATTATGGTCATGAGCAGTAAATCATACTGGAGTGTATTCGCTCCACACATCAGCGACTTTATCGGTTTGAAGAGGAGCCTCGGTTATAAATATAAAGAAGAGGAAAGGATCCTTTATAGATTTGATCGGTTTGTACTGGATCAGGGCCATACAAGCCTCGGATTAACCAAAGAGATATTGGATAAATGGGCCAATAGACGCCATAATGAGGCTGAGTTGACCATATATAGTAAAGTTAAGGTGGTAAAACAGTTCGCGGAATACCTCCGTAATCAGGATATCAAAACCTATGTTCCCCAATTACCCAAATATCCAAACAACACATTTATTCCCTATATCTATTCCCATGAAGAGATAAACAGGATATTCCGGGCCTGCGACAGTCTGAGGATGAAATGTAGGAATGTTTATTCCTGCATTTTAATCATGCCCTGCCTGTTACGGTTGCTATACGGGACAGGTATTCGTATCAGTGAGGCTTTATCTCTAAAGAATAAGGATGTAAATATTAGTGGGAGATATCTGACCTTAAAGGATACCAAAAACGGGAAAGACAGGTTGGCACCCATATCGGACTCACTTGCCGTTGTCTGCAAAGACTATCTAGAATATCGGGATAAACTTCCAGTCAATGGCTTAAAACGCAAGAATGGTCCATTCTTTGTTTCTTTGAATGGTGGAATTTGCAAACACGCTCCTGTACATCACTGGTTCCGGAAGATACTTTTGTTGGCGGAAATCCCTTTTACAGGTAACAGAAAAGGCCCCAGGATCCATGATATCCGTCACACTTTTGCTTGTCATTCTTTTTTAAAACTTTCCGATGATGGTGTGGACCTATATTGTTCATGGCCCTACCTTTCGACCTATCTCGGGCATCAGTCACTGGAATCCACCGAGCAATATATAAGGCTGACCTCACAAATGTATCCGGAACTGCTGAAAGATACCGACGGATTGTATGTAGATATTCTCCCGAATATCCAGGCCAAAACTAAATGACTGCCATGAAACAAGTAACCGACTTTGCCCGGCTGTTATCCGGCTTTCTGAACAACTACCTACCCCATGAAAAAGGGGTTAGTGCAAATACGATAAAATCATACAGCTATACGTTTATCCTCTTCATCAAATATATGCATGAGAACAGGAACGTACCTGTTACCAGTCTGTCATTCACTCATCTTAAAAAGGATTTGGTTGTGGGGTTCCTTGATTGGCTTCAGAAAGAAAGGGGCTGTGGTGAGGCTACCCGAAATCAGCGATTAGCAGCCATCTCTTCCTTCATTAAATATGCTGAATATATGAACCCGGGGCATTTATTTGATTGTCATCAAATATTATCCATTCCAGCTAAAAAAACAGAAAGTAAGGTTCTTAATTATCTGAATATTGAAGGTGTAAAACTTTTGTTGCAACAACCCGACACTCAAAAAACCAAAGGGCTTCGGAATCTTACCTTATTATCGTTGATGTACGAAAGTGCCGCAAGGGTTCAGGAAATTATTGATCTGACACCTGCTTCCCTATTCATCACAAACAAACCATATAGGGTTATCCTACATGGGAAGGGCAACAAATACAGGACAATACCTCTTCCCGATAAGCAGGTAGAACTGCTCAGACAATACATGACCCAAAGTGGTCTATTAGACAGGGGAAATGTGCAAAAACCCCTGTTCCCAAATTATCAGGGGCAGAAAATGACACGTAACGGGGTTAATAATATACTGGTTAAATATGTAAAGATGGCAAAAGAGAAAAGCCCCTCTTTGGTTCCTGATCACTTGAGTTGCCATGACATAAGGCAATATGTAGAGTGCTACAATATGGGGAGTGATGGATAAAAAGCATTGATTTTAAAGGACTTTAGCTCAACCCTCTCCCCATATTTATTCCAAATCTACTAACACAAATTTTTAAGCCACTGCA
>Ga0307376_10000158_pt1 | contig 97640 bp, 93 predicted proteins | sample TR2MG_FD_202536 | JGI IMG/M metagenome (GOLD analysis project Ga0307376, IMG submission 202536) | Soil microbial communities from Risofladan, Vaasa, Finland - TR-2 | ecosystem: Environmental > Terrestrial > Soil > Coastal area > Acid sulfate soil | place: Finland: Risofladan, Vaasa | collected...
TCGTTTCGCGCTGCATCGGCCTGGTGACTGGCCTGGGCCACATCCTGCTCGGACACACGCATCGACACCACCCTCGACGCAAACCCCTGGTTGCGCAGCAGACTGACGGCGGTACGCCCGGTCAGCGCATTCGACGAGAACGTGTTGCCGCTCAGATCGTCTTGCCAACTGCCCATGAAGGCTGAGGTGCGGTTGGGCGCCAGTTGCGTCTGGTCCATCCCGACGTTCCCCATGGAGACGTTGCCGACGGTGGCGGCCGAGGTCCCACCCGAGATCATCGCCTGCAGACCCGACAAGCCACCGACCAGTGCAGTCCCGAAATTCTCCATACGTTTGAGCGCCGCCCAGGCGATGAAGGGAATGCTGATCGCGAGGTAGCCCACGACGGCCTCGCCGGAGATTGCGCGCGAATAGATCGTCGAGGCCGTCTGCAGGGCAAGCGCCTTGGTGCCCGTTCCCAGATCCGCTGCGGCGGCGAGATCGTAGGCCGCGTAAATCGAGGCCATGTAGTTCAGGATGGCGTAGAGCGGTGGCCAGAGCTGGATCCAGATCAGCACCGCCGCATAGCCCTTGAAGGCCAGCATCGTTTCCCGTCCGCTGGTGAGCAGGAGCAGTAGGACGAACAGCGGGAACATCGCGTAGGTCACCGCCTCGACGACATTGCGAAATACTGGCAAGGCTTGCTCGGCCACCTTGCCGTAATTGAGCCAGGAGGCATTCTGCTGAGCGACCGCCTGGGCCCGACCGACCGCAAGCACCATGGCTGCCGGGTCATTGACCTTCTGCCCGACGATCTTGCTCGTGTCCTCGAGCGTATTGAGCATTGCGTTCTGTCGAATGAGGTCGGCAGCGGTGGCTGCGGCATTGGCGATACTGTTCTTGAGATAGGCCTGCTGGATTTGTCCGGCGATGACGGCGGCTGCTGCGGCGCCGGGCAGCGTTGGATTGAGCTGGAACGCCAGGCGTCCCTGAATCCGGGTGATCTGGGCCGGCAGGCGGCCATTGAGGCTCAGGTAAACGTTGGGGCAGGTGTCGACGCCGACATTGCCGCCCGCAGCGGTCAGCGTGCTGAAGCGCGCCGGATTGGGCGTGCCCATCAGCGGCCAGACATCGTCGGAGGCCGAGAAAATGGCCGGATCGAGGGTGCCGTCGATCAGGTCATAGGTCGTGCAGTTGTGGATGAAGTTGATCAGGTCCGTGCGGAAAGCCGGGTCCTGGAAGACCACGTTGCCGGTCTCGCGAATCAGGCGGTTGCCGAACATCAAGCCGTTTTGCTGATAGCTCAGTTCAGCGGGGAGTGCCCCCACCCCCGGGATGACCTGGAACGCCGTCTCGAAGAGGCCGGTCAGGGTGTTGCCAATGCTGCTCGTGAGGCTGCCCAGCACGGCAACGCCGAAGGGCACGTTGTCGACCACCTTCACCGCAGAGCCACCGGTCTTGTCGACGATGCCCACGCTGACCTTGGGCACGATCAGCAGCGAGAACACCAGCACCACCGTCGCCAGCCACTTCCAGCCCTCCAGTTTCTCGGGGGCAAAGGCATAGGCAATCATGGCGGCGACGAAGCCGCAGAAGGCCACAGCCGCCAACGCGGCCGCATAATCGTTCGAGGCATGGATCGCGGCGGCGGCGTTGAAGACGCCGAACAGGCTGTCGGCATTCTGGTAGGCGTAGATTTCCCACATGGAACGCTCTCCCCGGTCGCACGATCACGTCTGCGCTACTGCGACAGATAGGCGCCCTGCTGGCCGAGCATGTCCATCACGTGCTGCGGCATGCTGGAGCGCAGTTGCCGTTCGAGTTGTTCCAGGTGGCTAGCCACTGCCCGGAAGGAGCCCACCTTCTGGTAGAGCAGGCTCTTTTCCTGGGCGAGTTGCGTGAGCATCGCCTGGGCGCGCTGGCGGATCTGGTTGGCCTGCTCGCGTTGCGTCTGCTGCAGGGTGTAGTTCTTGTCCAGTGCGGCCATGCCCAGACGCAGATTGCGTTCGAGGAAGACGTAGGCGTAGTCGGCGGCGATCACATCACGGTACTGGGCAATCAGACTGTCGGAGAGGCCGGAATCCGGGATGCTGGTACCGATGGAGAGCATCTTGTAGACCGGTTCGGTGGTCTGGTTCACGAAGCCGACCTCGGCCGAGTTGTTGGGGATGGCGGTACGTGAAGCGATCTTGTCCGCGATGGAACGCATCATCGCCTCGACCTTGGCGGTGAAGGGCGTGTGGTTGTAGGTGGTATTCAGCGTGACCACGTCGCAGTTGCTGTAGTCGTTGCACTTCAGCATATGCTGCACGACATCCGTTCCACTCGCCGCACTCTGGCCGTACAGCAACTGGCTGATCGAGGTGAGCGTGGGTGCGATCGGCTCGGGGTCGCGGGCGGACTCTTCCGGGTAATAGATGATGGTGCCGACCATGCTCATGATCATCTCGCGCTCCGGGTCATCCAGGTAGGAACCGGTGTATTGCAAGGCCTTCCAGGTCAGGTTGCCGACGAAGGGTGCCTTGTTCTTCACATTCGGATCGCTGGAGGAGCGCGCCGAAGCGAGGATGCTGGCTCGGTCCGTGGCGCAGCGGCGACGCGCCGCATCGCGGTCGCTCTCCAGGCCCATCTCGATGGCGAGGTCGGCACAGGTTTCCTGCGAACTGTAGCCGATGGACTCGGCGGCCGTGCTGACGATCGCCTTGGCGGTTTCGCAGGAGTTGATGCGGGCGTTGTTGATCCAGGTCTCCAGTCCCTTGGCCCACTTGGTCAGACCGCCCAGCAGCGGCGAAACCGCTTCGAGCGCCAGTTGGAACGCGATGCCCGGCAGTGCCGCCGTGATGTTCCTCAGCATGTTCTTGAACTCTGTGGCCGAGATGTGGCTGAAGCTGCCACCGAATACGTCGATGCCGCCGCAACCGGCCTTGGCGCTGGGGAACTGGATTGCCGTGAGCTGATAGACCTTGTTGGGCGAACGCATCATCAGACTGCCGCCGGTGTAGGTGTTGAAGGTCTGGCCGCGGAAGGCCCCCGGTGCCGTGTAGTTGCCGATGGCGCCCAGGTTGTTGAACATGTTGTTCACCTCGGTGTTCAGGTCGCCGGCGTTGAGCGGTGTCGATGTGGCGAGCAGAACCGCGGCCATCCCCAGCGCCGTGATTCTTTGCGTCCCGATGCGGGGCATCAGCTGAGCCATGGACGTCTCCTACTGAAGGACGATCTGCCGAGTAGCGCTGGGGACCATCGCATCGCTCTGAGGCGATGAAACGGTACTGATGCGTTCGAGTAGCTGGGATTCGGAGAGCACGCCGAAGCCGATGGGGGTGATCCTTCCGGTGAAGGGCTGGGCCAGGAAGACGGCGGGCACCTGCGTGACCTTCAGGGTGGTGGCAATGCCGTTGTCCGGGCGTGCGTTGGGGAAGCCCGGCATCGGCCCCCCATCGATGCTGATGGCCACGACCTGGATGCCGTGGCGGGCCTGGAAGGCCTCCAGCGTCGGTGCGAAGGCGTGGCAGTAGGGGCAATCCGAACGGTAGAAGAAGAACAGCACATGGTCACGGCCCAACTCGGCGATGGCGCGCGAGCGATCTGCCAACTCGTTCTGCTCGAAGAACTCCAGCGCCTTGGCATTGACTGGCCGGCCCTGCAGGGTCGGATCGAGTTCCGGTGTGGCCCAGGCGACGCGTTGCGCCACGTCGGCGAAGTAGGAGGCGCGTGCGACGACCCGGGACTCCAGTTCCATGTAGCGCCGGACATTGGCCTCGGTCGGCTGCATGATGGCGATGTTGCGGTACTCCTCCAGGGTTTTCTGCAGGCGTTCGAACTCGACCAGTTCCGGCGCTCTCAGTGGCTCGGCCTGTGGTGCAGATGGCACAGTTTTGTCTGGTGGTGCCGGGCGCTCTTGCTCCTCGGACGTGGGCTCTTCATAGAAATGCCAGCCGCGCCAACTGTCGGACCAGTAGTGCGAAGCGGCATCCTGGGCCGATGCAGCGCAGGCGCCCAGCATCAAGGCGAACGCCAGCAGCAGATGAACGGACGTGAGGAACGCAAAGCGCTTCATGGGTTGCCTCTACCTCAAGGATTGCGGCGGACGGCCGTCGAGGCAGTAGTTGATGCCGAAATCCATCGTCTGTCGGCGTGGGGTCGTGGCGCCGGGTAGCAGAACGCCGTCCTGCCAGAACGTTACCTTCAGACGGCTGCAGCCTGGTTGGGCGTAGCGCTTTTCGGTTGTGACGTCGATGTTGATCGGCGAGGTGGCGCCGAAACGCTTCGTGATCGCATCGGCCATCGCGCCGCTGAGAATGCCGTGTGCTTGCCCGTCGGCCGCCTGGAGGGCGGCCAACAGCACCGGGCGCGCATCGGGCACCGGGGTCCGGACCCTGTCATCGGCTAGGGCAGATGACGCGAATGCGGCCAGCAGCGCGGTGGCGCAGGCGAACTTCAGCGGCTTCATTGGCACTTTCCCTGTCCGTAGTAGCAGGTCGTCAGGCGCGAGGCGCTGCTGCCCTGGATCGTTCCGACGTTGGGCAGCGTGGGGACGAGGGAGGCATAGAACTCCGTAAGATCCATCGCCGCAAAATCCAGGCTCTGGAGTTGGGCGATGGTGAAGCCCGAGCAGTCGGGGCTTTCGCCCGAGCCCCAGCCCTTGCCGACCTGTACCCGGCCCTGCTCGTTGACGATGCGCGCGAGCCTGCTGTTGAAGCAGCACTTGCCGGTGGTGTGCTCGATGCAGGAGACGCACTTGCCAAGAATGCGAATGCACGACGAGCAGTAGGTGCCGATGGCGACGCATAGTCCGGCTCCTTCCTTCATCGCGAGCTTTCCTTCGTCCTCGTTGCAGGACGACATAGACATGACGATGTAGATCGTCGCCGCGATGGCCAGCGACCAGGGGTCGAAGGCGACCACCATGCCGTCGCCGGAGTAGAGAACGGCCGAGCCTGCAGGGAGCGCGGTGCCATTGACCGCCACCGTCACACCATAGCTGGTGAAGCTGCCGCTGAAACCGCCGTTCAGCAGCAGCGCCTGCATGCCCTGGTAGAGGAACTGGCGGTTGTCGGCATTCATCAGCACGTCGAACACCAGCCTTGAGCCCATGCCGAACAGGCTCTGGTTGCTCATGCCGGCACCGGCCGAGTCCGAATAGCAGCAGTTCTTCAGCAGCCCGTCGCGACAGCGGTTGCCCTCGCCCTTGAACACCTGCATGTTGTCCGTATCGAGGTAGACACCCGCCTCGCGTGCAGCTTCCATCAGCGACATCGAGTGGGCGAAGTCGGTGTCGTTGGTGTAGCGGGTGTTGAAGCAGTTCGAACCCAGGCAATAGACGTTGGCGGGGCAGTTCGAGGCGGTGCTGGCGGTCTGCGCGGCAACCGGGCAGGTGTAGGTGTCCTGGTAGATCTCGCACAGCCCCGTCGCAGCATTCGCCTGCTGGCACAGGCTGGCAGCCGGTGTGCAGCCGCTGGCCGCCAGAGGGGCGCATTCGTCCACCGGTGCGCCCGAGGTGCACGTCAGGGTGTGCTCATAGGACCAGCAGGCGCGCGTGACGGCGCGGCCGTCGATGGTCTTGGTGGCGGGGCCATCGACGCAGCGCTCGGCCGTGGCCACGGTGCAACGGCCGTCATCAGTCAACACGGCGTTGCGGTCGATCCAGGCGTCCGTCTCGTGCTGTTCCATGGTCGGCTGGACGAACGTCAAGGGAAGGCTCCAGCCCGAGGCGCCGGCCAGGGTGGCGGATCCTGCGGCTACGGCGCAATGTGTCCCGGAGTCGTCATGGACCGTCATGCTGTCGACCGGGCAGCCGGCATCGGCGTCGGGGGCGGTGACGGTGAAGCACTGGTCGGCCGGCCCGGTGGATGCGTCGCCAGCCCAGGAGCCGATCAAGGTATCGCCGCGCACCGTGCCGGGTGCGCAGGCATAGACCGGCGTGCCGAACTGGAAGGTGTAACTGCAACTCCCGTTCGTGCAGCCCGAGTCCGGCATCATGACGACCTTGAAGGGACTCCAGCAGTAGCCCTGCCAATGGGGTGATAGGTCGGTGACATAGGTGGCCAGACTGGCGGGTGACGTCGGCAGGTCGAGGGTCTGCCAGCCGATGCAGGCACCCATGCCGCCAGCGGCGTAGAACCGGAAACGCTGCAACCCATCGGCGCGGATGTTGCATTGCGCTTCGGCCACCATGGTGTCGGCGCCGTTGCGGTTGACCTGGCCGTGGGCAAACCAATCGCCTTCGGTGCAACTGGGCAGCAGTTCCACCTGGACCGTGAGATCGCGTTGTGTGGTGTAGTTGCCGACGCCGCTGTAGCGGTTGCAGACCTTGCTGGTGGTGCCAACGGGTGTGGTGCTTTCGGCGGTGGTGCATCCCGAGTAATAGTCGGCGAGACTGCCCAGCACGCTTGATGGGCTACGCGCGATGTCGCGGGCGGCGGTCACTGCCGGGTCGTAGGGGGAGACGGCCGCGCGTGGCGTGTTGGCCGAGTCCAGGGCACCGCGCTGGGCCTGGCAGACAGGGTCATTGGTGCTGGCAGCGCAGTCGGTCAGGCGGGCATTGGCCTCACCCGACAGGCTGGGCTGGCCGTAATACGTGGTCTCCGGCGGCGTCGTGGTGTAGCCCGGCACGGTGATGGATGCGCTCGATGTATCCACCGTCCCCCGGATGAGCGGGTTGGCCGCCTGGCCGGCGGCGGTACCCTCTTCGTGCGGACCGGCGAGGGCAGCGGTCTGCGTCGTGATGAAGCAGAAAAGCGTGATCCCGAGGATCAGGCGGCGGATCATGATTGCCTACCCCTTGATCCGCTTCAGGAAGACGTCGGCGGCCGGGCCGAAGCCGGGTGCCGATCGACGCATGTATTCCAGCGCGTAGTCCAGGCTCACGTCGCCGGATGTGCGCAGGAAACTCTCGGCTGGTGCGCAACTGCCGCTGGCGCAGGAGACCGGACCGGTGCCGTCGCGCACCAGTACGAAGCTCGGCACCCGGGTGACGGCGAAGCGGTCGAAGGCCTGCGGATCGATCTGCACGGCCACTTGCCGGTTGCCGATCAGGGTATGTACCTGGGCGACGGTGTCGCGCAGCGAGCCGTTGGCGAAGCCCCGGAGGACGATAGCCCCCTTCGCGCGCGCGGTCTGGTCAATCAGTCGCTGCAGCGTGGGCTGGGGCATGGACAGGCTGATGAAGACCAGGAGTCCCGGCCCGGTCGCAAGCCCCTGCGCCGCGTTCATCGCCTCCGCCTGCGACGCGTAGCCGCGCGCGAGCGCTTCGAGGTCGATTGGCGCGTGGGTTGCCGGCGTGGGCAGTGCCTCGATATTGAGGTGGTTCGGCACCGGTGCGGCTTGCAGTTCGGCGTCGCTCGGCATGCGGTGTCTCTGCCGTGCCTGCTCGATGTCCTGCTCGGTGATCGTGGGCTGATCACGACGGACTCGCTCGATGTCCGCGTCCGTGACGACAGGCGGGTTCTGCGCCAGGACCTGGCCGCTGGCCGCGAGTGCCACAGCGAGGCCCAGGGCCATGATGGGAAAGCTCAAGCGGAGCTCAGTAGCCGACACAGCAGTTCCTTTTGCGAAACAACAGGAAGGCGAAGTCCTCGCCGCGCACCGGGTATTCCTTGCCGGCACCCCAGGTCACGGTGGTGCGACCGAAGGGTTGGCAGCAACGGCCGCCTTCCTTGTCAGTGTTTGGGATGGGATAGGTGAGTTGGGTCTTGTAGGCGGTCTTGTCCATGACCGGCTCGAAGTACGGCCCGCACAGACCGGGCGTGCCGTGCCAGCCCCAGGCGATCAGTTCCCGATGCATCTTGGCGGTCAGGCGCTGGGCCATCAGCGCGGCGGTGCGCACGCCGCCCAGGTGATACGGCACGTGCCCGTTGAGCGGATAGACGCCGCCCTGACAACCCGCGCACCAGAACATCTCGCGGATGCCGAAACCGACCGAGGCAGCGACGCAGTCGGCGGCGCAGGCGGCGATCGCCACCGGGTTGGCGAACAGCACTGCGTCGGGATTGAGGATCAGGCTGAGTTCGTCGTCAGCCCACAGCGGATCGACCTCGGTGAGGTAGGCGAGATCGAAGGAGCCCTTCTCCAGGCAGGGGAAGTCGGTCACCACCTCCAGCCAGTACAGCACCGGGTTCACGTAGAAGTGCGCCTGGTAGAAGCTGCCGCCATCCCCGTCGCCCTCCGGGCGGGTGAAGCGCGCGGCTTCGGGCGCCGGGATGCCGGGATCGAGGTCGATGCCACCCAGTGAGGTCAGACAGAACGGTTTGCGCACCACCTCGACATGCCGTGCGGGCTCCCAGAAGCCGATGGACAGGCCGATGATCGGATTGACGCCGCAACTGCAGACGGGGCTGGCCGGGTTGTCGGTATCTTCCTGGTCGCCGAAGTTGGCGATGCGGGTGCTGCCGATACTGATCGGCAGGATGCAGGACCAGCAGATGTCGGTGATCGGATTGGGAAACTTGCCCGTGCAGGTCGCCGCACCGGCGGCCAGGGCAGGCAAGGGGTACAGCGCGGACAGTGCGGACAGTCCCAGGAGCAACGCCAGAAGGATATGCCGCCTGGGGATAGGCAGGCGGGTCATCGCGTAACCACCAGTTCGTCGATGCGTAGCCGCAGTCCCTCCTGGGAGACCAGGGCCGGCACCTGCTTGATACCCAGACGGCGCGTGAGTCTGCCTTGCTGGTCGTAGTAGACCGGAATGCGCCAGGACTTCATCAGGTCCAGGTAGGATCCGCCGACCAGGATCGGCTTGACGCGTCCCTGGTAGAACGCGATCAGCTGCTGCGCACGGACGACCTGACGTCTGTCGCGGGCGTCGAAGAACAGCAGGTACCGGGAGAGTGAAACCACTTCCAGCGGGTTCTTGCGCAGTCCGGCGGCAAACAGCAGTTCACCCTTGGGACCGAGGATGTTGCGATCCAGCGTGAAGCTGGGATCGAAGTAGAAGGTTCGGGCGGTTTCGGTGGAGTGCAGACCGGCCACCGGCGGCGGGTGCTCCACGGTCTCGATGCCCCGCGCTCGGGCTTTCGCTTCCAGGCGCTTGAGTTCGCCGCTGCGTTCCTTCTGCCGCAGGCGCTGCTCGATCATCTGCAGCAGATGGGGTTCGCTGATCTCGTAGGTCGGCCCGATGATGCCCAGATCCACGGCCGATGCGCGGGCCACACACAGGATCAGCCAGGCTGGCACCACGAGGTGCTTGAGTGCGCTCATCGCACGTTGCCGCCCGGGCAGCGTATCTGCCGTGCCCACTGGAGTTGTGCGGTCGCATCCTGGCGTTGGCTGGCGCGGATCAGCCCCATCAGCACTGGGTCGCCGTCACCCTGGGACATGGCGCGACGCAACTCACCGGTCCGCATCGGGCGGCGGCAGCGCTGCTGGAATGCTGCCAGGTAGGCCCGGGCACCGGCTTCGGCGGCAGGCGCGATCTGTTGCAGCAAGCCCAGGTAGTCGTCCAGCGGCATCTCGTCGGTGCTCGCAGCCGCTCTTGGCAGTGAGCCCCGTGCCGGGCTGGTCTGTCCCCAGACGGGGAAACTGGCCATTGCAGCAGCCAGGACCGCCGCGACGAGACTACCAGCGAGTGTCGGAATTGAGGCTGCGCCGCGGCATTTCATGTTTGTCTGTCAGAACAGCGGCAGCGCGCGGCCGATCACCTGGTCGGCGCGAACCAGCCCGCTGGCGGCATAGCGCGAGTCGAAAGAGTCCGGGCTGGTGCCCTGCACATAGAAGTAGCCGGGCGGAATGCGCATGGGCGTGATCGGTGTCAACGGACGCCCGTCATAGGCGTGGGTTTTGGCGACGCCGACCGTCTCGTTGTCGATGGCGACGACACGGCCGTGCACCGTGATCGCATCCCCGGGCAGACCACGGACGATCTTGAAGAAGGGCTGACCGCGCAGGCCGGGATAGGTGGCCTGCGCTTCGCCGGCGAAGGCGAACACCACGTAGTCGCCGCGATGCAGTTCGCCTGCGCCCTGCATCAGCAGCGCCGCCCGGTAAGGCAAACTGGGTGTCCAGTTGAAGAGCAGGGGCAGCCGCGGCGTCGGATCGATGAACAGCCGGACATAGGCCAGGCCCCAGAGCGCGAAGACCGGCAGGTAGAGGATCCAGCGCCGCCGCACGTGGTTCAGGAAGTCGGCAAAGTTGTCGAGGGCGCGCTGCCACCTGCTGGGTGGCGGCGCGGTACTCGGTAACGCTTCCTGGACAAGTGCCATGCTCATCGGGCTTCCACCTTTCTGCGCAGTTGTGCCGTCAGGTCGACGGTATTCGGCGTCGGCCCGGCTACGGCCGCCTTGAGGACCACGAGGCAGCCGCATTCACGCGGCAGTTCGTCGAGGGCGACCGGCAGGCGCTGGGCGAAGGCCCGCGCCATGAGGAGCGCCTGCTGCCGGTCTTCCTCCGAGTTGGTCTTGGTGAGCATCCGGGTAAACTCGGCTTCCTTGGCGCGGTACACCTCGGCCACATCGACCACGCCGATGACCAGGGCTGGCTTCAGCACCAGGCGGTCGTAGCCTGCCAGCGACGCGGCCACCACGCACAGGGTGATCAGGGTGTGGGCCAGCAGTTGGGTGACAGGGGTGGCCGGGGTCTTCATAGCGCATGTCCCCGGCGCCGCAGCAGTTCGCTGATCGCCTCGTCGATGGACCGGCCCTGGGCGCGCAACTCGTCGATGGGCGCGTTGTCTTCCAGCTTGTTGGAGAACAGCAGGTGGGTGGCCGGATCGAGGATGTTGCGGGCCACCCCTTCACCCACTGGCGAGGAAATGTACAGCTCGGAGAACACGCCGGCCTCGGTGCGTAGCGAGTTCAACAGGCGCTTCTTCGGCTCGTCCATGGTGAGTCGGCCCTTGCGGTCGAGCATCTCGATGGATTCGGGTTTCTGGCGTAGCAGGAAGACCCAGTCCGAGCAGTTGAAGGCGGCTTCCATCTGCGCCGAGCCGTAGTAGTCGTCGGCACTTTGCGTCGCGGTACCGAGCGCGCCGCCATACTTGCGGGCGCGCCGGGCCGCTTCCTCGATCACGGCCGCCTTGACCGGATCGTCGGCGCCGCTGTCGCCGAGTTGTTGCTTCAACTCGTCGACGAAGAGCAGCTTGCGCCGGTTGCGGGTGAGATACATGTCGCCGGTGATCCGGTGCAGCAGCAGGATGTTGACCACCGCGTGCAGGTCGGGCCGGCGTTTCAGTTCCTCGTTCTCGATGACGATGAAGTCGTTGCTGAAATCGACGTTGTTGCGGCCTTCGAAGAAGCGCTCGTACTGTCCGCCCCGCGCGTACGGGTTGAGCATGATGGCGAGGTCCTTGATGCGCTGGTCGCCCACCACGCCCAGTTCCTCGATAGTCCCGCTCTTGAAGGCGTCGCGCAGGCCGGTGATGCGCAGGTCATTGCCGTACTCCCGCCAGAGCTTGAGGACCATGGCCGAGATCGCCTTGTATTGAACCTCCTCCAGGGTGTGCTGCATCGAGCACATCTTGGAGATGCCCGGCACCAGCATGTCGATGTCTTCATTGATGTCGGTGATGTGGGTGAACGGGTCCAGGCAGATATCGACGTCGGGCCGGAACTCGATATAGGTGCCCTTGGCCTTGCGGCACAGCTTCTCGAAACTTCGGCCGAGGTCGAGCATCCAGACCTTGGCGCCGATGGCGCGGTAGGACCAGGCCATCTCGTTCATCAGCACCGACTTGCCCGAGCCGGGTGCGCCGATGATCGCGAAGTTGTAGTTGCCCAGATCGTTGTCGAAGATGTCCAGCGTCATCAACTGGCCGCGCCGGCCGCCGAAGATCAGGGCCGGGGTGCGCGTGCCGCGCCACTCGCTGATGAGTGGCGCCATGTGAATGGCGTTGGCCATGGTCTTGCGCGTGACTCGGCGCATCTTGATGAGGTCCTTGTGGAACTTCTCGGTCAGCGTCATCGGCAGGCTGGCGAGCAGGGCCTGGCGGTGCATGTAGGCGTCGGCATTGAGCTGGAAGCCGCGTCCGCGCCAGATGGCATTCGCCGCTTCGTGGGCGGCAACCGCCTTATTGGGGGCGGTGAACAGGGCGAGCTGGTGATACAGGCTGACCAGGCTGCCGCCGGTGTCGATGGCATCGGCCGCCGCCGTCCAGTCGTCCAGCTTCTTCTTCACGTCGGGCATGACGTCGGCCATCTTCGACTTGGCGTTCTGCGTTGCCCGTATGTGGTTGGCGGTGACCACCGATTTGGTGACGTTGGGATCGAGGACATGCACGCCGAGGGTCAGCAGAAAGGGCGCGCTGTACTGCAGTGCGGGCTGCATCAAGTCACCGATGAGGGAGCCCATCTGCCACAGCGCGAACCGTTCCGGAAAACTTTTGATCGAGTAGAAGCGCGCCTCCAGCACATCGGGACTGGCTTCCTTCCACAAGGTGAGGCCGCCGGGATGGGGGTCCTGGATGGTGTCGAAGTCCACGATCTGGTCGCGCAACTCGCGGCCGTCGTCGTAATGCAGGTCGGGCGCGTCGGTCCGCGAGATGCGGTCGGGGTTGGTGAACAGCGCGCACCAGTTGATCAGATCGGCCGCATCGCAGATGCGGTTGGGCAGCGAGGCCGAGCGCAGGGTGGACGACATCGAGTCGCGCAGCGCCATCAGCGCATCGCGCTTGTTGAGATCTTCGGCATCGCCGGGGAAGGCGACGCTGAGCATCAAGCGGAAGTCCCGGATCGTGTAATGGAAGCCGGCAGTCAGCGAGTTCTGCGCGCCCTGCAACAGGTGCCCGGCCCGCTGGCGTGCCAGCTTGCGAAACAGGTTGCCGTTGCGGGCCGGCCGGCCCCACTGCTTGGCCTGCTCGGCCTGATCCTCGTCCTCGAGCCGCAGGTTGGCGTAGTGGCGCAACTGGCTTCGCACCTGGGGCGAGGCGAACAGATGGAACTGGATACCGGCGCCGGGCGGGCAGTTGGCATAGAGCGAGACCAGGACTTCGGCCATCCGCTCGTCCGCGCCCGACTGGGGCATGACTTCCATCATGAAGCCCATGCTGTCGCGGTTGACGAAAATCTTCTCGGCAGCGAAATAGGCGGAGTAGGGCAGCCAGTTGGCGAACTGCTCGGCCGGCGTATCCGTGGGCTGGCCGAAGGCGAAGCGTGGCCCAGGCAGGCGGTCGCGGTGGGTAGCCATATGCGTGTTGGCGTTGCTGTGCGGTGTGTTCATGGCGGCTTCACTGCGCGTCGGTGCCGGCGCCCCTGAATGGGGGCCGCTGCAGCAAGGTCGGCATGACTGGCATGTTGCCGCCGGAGCTTGCTCTGGCAGTTGTGGCACTTGCCGATTTGGGCGGAGGCTTCAGCGGCGCATAGGCGTCGCGGATCTGTTGCTGCAGGTGTTCGATCAGCCATTGCCCGTTGTCCACCTGTACATAGACGTAACCCTGGTCATACAGATCGCCATCCGCGTCTTCCCAGGGCTTGATCCACAGTCGCAAGACGCGGGCCTGGGAGCGCAACGGGCGGGACATCAGGGCAGTGCTGGAAGCGCTGGCGGGATCAGGCGACGCGGCGCGCACCGCCGCTTTTGGGGGCATTCCTTCGGATTCCTCCTTCTGCGTAGCGGCAGATCGTTGTGCTTGTTGGCTGGGCAGGTTGTTGTGGAGGGCGTTGGCATAGGTGCCGGACACCGAGTCGCAGGCGACCCCTTCGGGGGCCTTGCAGGCGTACTTTGAGTCGCCACCCAGCCCCGACATGTTCATGCAGGCGCCCAAGGGGAGCAGCAGGCAGACTGTAGCGATGGGCAGGGCGAGCGTCTTCATGGCTGTGGCTCCTGGATGCCCGATGCGGCCTGTGCGAGCCGCACCTCCAGCAGCGCACGGCCCACGAAGCCTTCGCTGCGGCTGCCGTCCGCCCAGATCAGGGTGGGGGTGCCCTGCACGCCGAGTTGGCGGGCCAGCGCCAGGTTGCGGCTGATGGGATGCGCGCAGGGGGCGCCGGTATTGAGCAGGGTATCGTCGCCGTGGAGCATCAGGCGCTGCCAGGCTTGCTCGCGGTCGGCCGCGCACCAGATTGCGATCGGTGTGGCCTCGCCCTGGAACGGAACGAGGAAGGTGTAGATGGTGATGTTGCCGATGCCGGCCAGTTCCGGCTCCAACTGCCTGCAGTAGGGGCAGTTGGGGTCGCTGAAGACGGCAAGCTTGCGCTGGCCGGTACCGCGCACCGTCTTGATCGCGTCGGTCAGCGGCAACTGGTCGAAGCGGACGGTGGGCACTGCCGTGCGCACGCTTTCCTGTGCCGAGCCACCGGGGCTGCTGGCGCTGGCGGCCTGCGCCAGCTTGGGGCCGGTAAGGTCCCGCTGGGTCCGGGTGTCGAACACCCGGCCGAAGAGGAAATAGCGCGGATTCCTGGCCGAGACGTAGGCGACGTTGCCGTTCATCCAGACCTCGTAGAGCCCGGCCACCGGAGAGCGCGTGACCGCGGTGAAACGCGTGCCCGGATGGGCCTTTTGCAAGGCCGACAACAGGCGGGATTCGTCGGGTGTTGTGGCTTCCGCCAGAGGGAATGCACCCACGAGCACCGTGATCAGGGCCGCAACCACAAGCCGGCCGCGCACGGCTTCAGTAGTTGCCATCGTCGGAGGTCTCCAGGTAGCGGGTTTCCGGAGAGGAAGGGGGGCGCGAGGTCGGGGCAGTGCTTGCGGCCATCGGCACATCAATGCGCACCCCCTTGGTGATCACCACATCGATCTCGCGGCCGGCATCCACCTCGATGACCGGGAAGGTGTTCTCGGCCAGCTTGATGTAGTACTGGGCCAGGCGGTCGAGCGCCTTGCCGACGCCGGTGCCGAGTCCCGCACGGTAGGCCGCGGAGTTGGGCGTGCTCGCGACCGTGCCCAGCGCCGAGGTGCTGTATTCCGTCGATGAGGTGGCCAGGCCCTGGCCGATGCCGCTGACCACGCCGGCCAGCAGCGCATTGGCGAGCATCTGGCCCTGCTTGGTGACCAGGCGCCCGCGCATGCCGACCTTGCCGTCCTCGCCGTAGATGCTGCCCTGGATCTTCACTTCCAGCGTCGCGCCGTCGGCGCGCACGCAAGACAGGTTCTCGGTGCGCAGGTAGGCGCGCTCTGAACTGATGTCGCCGTAGCCGGCGGCGATCACGAAGCAGTCGCGGTATTCGCCGCGAAACCGGTTCGGCAACACGCTGTTGTCCGCCAGGCGGATCAGCACCGGCTGGGGGTTGGACTGGGATTGGCCGCCGGTGGGCGCATCGAGGCCACCCAGCAGCGTGCCGCGGGTAAAACTCACCGGCAGGAAGGTGGACACGGTCCGCGCACCGGCGCCCGATGCCGGTTCCGTGTTCGCGGTGACCTTGGGGGCTGCGTTGGGGCCGACAGCGGTGCCCGCGCCAGGCCGGGATCCGCTTCCCAGCGAGATGCGCGTGATTGCGGGCACAGCCGGTGCGATCGCTGTGGGTGGGAACATGCCGTCCGGGGCGCCGGCCGGCATCGCGCCCACCGAAAATGCCTTGGGTGGCGGTGGCGGTGGCAGGCTGGCTGCCGGCGGCATGATGGTTGGCGCGCCTGCCGGCTTGGGCGCGGAGGGCGCCGGCGTGGCGGCGGCCTGCTGCGCCGACGTGAGCCGTTGTTCCAGTTCCGCGAAGCGCTGCATGGTCTTCGCTTCAAAGGCCTGGCGGTCCTTGTTGAGCCGTCCCTGTTCTTCGCGCTCACTCTCGTACAGGGCGAGCTTGCGTCCGGCCGTGCCGACCCACTGGTCCACCGGGTTGACCTGGCCGCCCGGCGGCATCACGCCGATATTGGTGACGGTGGCGGGCTGTCCGGCGACGGTCCGGGTTTCGCCGCTCCTGGGACTGGTGCCGGTGAAGGCGAAGACCAGCCAGAGGATGCCGACCCCGCCAGCCAGGATGGCAGCCAGCATCGCGTACTGGCGCTGCTTGGGCGACAGGCGTTCCAGCAGGTTGCGCAGGGCGTGAGCGGGTTGAAACGGCGTGTTCATTGCCCACCTCCGCGTCGGATCACGTAGACGCTGGTGCTCTCTCCGGGGCGCAGGTTGTGGTTCTCGATCGCGATTCCTGCGACGTCGCCGCCCATTTGACTATTTGTTCGGTCGAACTCCTGCTCGGCCAGTACCATGGTGCGGGCGCTGATGTTCTGCAGTAGATACTTCTCGCCGATCAGGTTGCGTCCTTCGTACTGGCGCATCAAAGAGAAGCGCGCTTCGGTCCAGAGCTGGATTACGCGATGGATCTCTTCGACCTGGATGTCGGCGGGCACGCGATCCGAGGCCATCGCCACCAGCAGGGCCTTCATCGCTCGTACGTGGTTCGGCGACGGTCCGGCCGACGCCGTAGGCTTGAATGCCTTGGGCGTCTTGTCGCGGATGACGATGGTGTCGGCAGGCGTGTCAGCGCGGCGCAGCAGCAGGGTATAGGTGGCACTCGCCGACGAGACGAACAGGTTGATCGGCTTCGTGGAGTCGCCCACGGGGCGGATGTAGATCTCGCCCTTGTCGCGGTCGCACTCCAGCACGATCTCGCCCGTCGGGTTGACCATCGACGCGTGGGGCACGCTGGCCCCGGTGGGTGTCGTCCCGGGGGCCGGGGCAAGCGCCGGGGATGCGCCGCAGCTGCTCGACAGGATATTGCCGAAGACCTCGGTGATAGGAGCGTTCTCGATGCGGATGCGGGTCGGTTCCTTGATCGACAGAAGGGCTTCGACGGTGACGCCGTCGCTGGCCTCGACGACCTGCAGGGCCTGGGCAGGCGAGGCAAGGAACAGCCCGATTATCGCGGCAGTTGCGGCGATGGCGCTCAGGGCGGCCGGTACACTATCCCGAACAATGCGCCGCAGCGCCTGCGCAGACGTGGTCGAGGCGGGCTTACTTGCTGGCATAGGGCACCTCCTTGAAGGCTTTCAGGTGCATGCGCGCGCCGGCATAGCTGAATTCGATCAGGTAGGCCTTGAGTTCGTTGGCCGTCTCGAAGCCGTTGACCAGAGTACGCAGTCGCCCGCGGATGACGACGCTCTGCCCCTCTTCGCTGGGCACGAGTTGCTGGGGTGCGAACGAGGTGGCGGCGTTGATGCGCTTGAGCCGTTCGGCCTCCACTTCCTGCTGTGTCTTGACGGTGCCGTACTGGTCCGCTCCGACGTAGCCCAGCAGGATGTCCTTCTTCCAGTCGATCGACGCCGGTGTCACGTCGAGGACCAGCCAGGCGATGAAACCGCCCATCTGTTCGAGGTATTCGTTGCTCGCCTTGTCGCGGGTGACCCAGAAGGTCTTGTTGATCGATGGGGGTACGATCACCGTGCGCACCGTCGCCAGCAGGTTGAGGATGACCACCAGGGCGAGGATCTGGCCGGCGGCCAGCACGCCGACGGTCAGGCCCAGACCACGATTGCGACGTCGCATCTCCTTGATGTCGCCGTTGAGTCGATCGAAATCCATGTCAGTGCCTGCCCGGCCGCCCGAAGGGCACTGAGCGCCCCCTCGGGGGGCAGCGAACGAAGTGAGCGTGGGGGTGGTCCATTGTTTTTCCTCGGCTCAACCGACCATGCGGCGGATGTGCGAGGGCGGTGTCGCGCGCATCGCGGTCATCGGATTGACCGGCAGATGCCAGTACAGCCAATGGATGGCGTAGGCCGGGTGTTTGACCGCCTTCAGGCGCGAGATCCAGCGCGAGAGGAAGATGCCCGCCGCCATGCAGACGACGAAGGACATCTTCGAGCCGGACATGTAGCCGACGAAGAACATGAACAGGACAGGCGCCGCGACGTCTATGTCCCAGAACCCGATCTTCCACTGGTCGTCGAGGCGACGGGGAATGTAGGTGTCGGTGCGCATGCGAGTCTCCCTGGCATCGATGTCGGCGACTCAGACGACCGCGCCCATGATCGCGCCGGCGATCACGAGTCCGACGGCGGCGAAGATGGCGAGGCCGACATAGAACAGCACGGGACCGAAGTTTCGCAGTGCAGTGAGGGATATCAATGCAACGACGAAGCCGACGAAGCCGACCAGCGCCTTGATCCCCGGTCCGAGCGCGGCGATCTGGCTCAGGGCCGAGGTGAGCGGCCCGGTGATGCCGGTGAAGGCGACCAGGTCCAGGGCGTAACCGGGAAAGGCGACGCCGAGACCGGGCACGATCATCGCCAACAGCATCGCGATGGTCAGCGGCTTGCGGGCAAGAACGCGGGGGCAAGAAACAGGTGTGGCAGTGCTCATGAAAACCTCCTGGCAGGGGTTGAAGGTGAAGTCGGAAAACGCATGATGTTTCGGCAAATGGGCAAGTAAGCGGGTTGGTATGAAAGCAAGCACACGGGTGGGGCCGCGTGCGCGCTGCAGGTTGAAAACAAGCGAAGCGGCGTCATGGCGGGTTCTCGATCTGGAAGACGACCTCGACGCGGCGGTTCAGCGCACGGTTGGCCCGGGTGTCGTTCGGCGCGATGAAGCAGCACGCGCCTTGTGCCTGAACCGTCAGCGCCGAGCGCAGTGCTGGATGCGCCTTGAGCAGGTGGTCGCGTACTGCGTGGGCACGCGCCAGGGCCAATTTTTCATTTACGGCCAAGGGGCCCTTGCTGTCGGTGCGGCCGGTGATCCTCACGCGGTGCGCTGCGGTGACGTCGGCCGTTGCGTCGTCCAACTGGGCTCGGGCGGCGGGGCTCAATCTGGCGCTGCCGAAAGCGAACTGGACGGTGACTGCACGGGTAGTCACTGTCATCGTGTCGGGTTTCGTCGTCACCGGGTCGGAACTGATGGATTTGTCGGGTACGAGCGCGGCAGCGGTGTTGATCGGCTGGCGGGGTGTTTCGGTGGACAGGGTCTTGAGTGTGCGCGTGGGACATGCCGGCGGCACGCAGAGGGTAAACACCGCCTGAGGGCCGAAGTCGAGTTGGGCAATCCGGGCCGGAGGCTCGGCATGCGTTCCTGCTGTGGGATCGGTCGGTGTCGGGAAACCGAGCAGGCTGCAGGATGAAGCGAGGACCGCGCAGCAGCCGACGAGGCCGAGCGCACCGACGCGGCTCAGGAAGGAGGGCGTCATGGCGAGACCCTCACGGACATCAGGGTGGGAACCGTCGTCGCCGTCGATACCACCTGCAGGCTCAACTGCGCGGTGTGTTGCGCGGGTAACTGGCGGTACACCCGCCAGGCGTACTTGGCGCGGGCCTTGAGGCAGGCATCATCTTTTAGTTGCGAGCAGGCCGCGTTGTAGGCACCGACGGCATTCCATGTCGCTCCCCGACGAGAAAAGCTGTCAGCCAGCAGCCATGCGCCGACCCGAATGTTGGTGCAGGGTTCGTAGAGATCGGCTTCCTTGATGCCGTGACGGAACAAGGTCGGGAGGTGGCCGCTGTTGATTTGCATGAGCCCGATGTCATAGGAACCCGTGCGCTGGATGTGCGAGCGGTTCACGGCCTGGGGGTTCAGGTTCGACTCGGCCCGAGCAATGGCATAAAGCAGGTCGGCCGATACACCGTAGTGCTGGGCAGCCTCCTCCCAGCAGGCCAGCACCCTGGTGGGAGCGGTCGCCAGGGCGGCCAAGGCAGCCAAGGTGACAAGGGACGGTAGACGCATGAATCACCTCTCCAGCGGAACCGGAACGACCCACCGGGTGGTGGGGTTCTAAATCTAGGCCGTCTGCAGTGCGTGGACGGGCAGGGTCGGCTTCGGGTCAGTCCGGTGCTTGGCCGGGCAGGGTCGGCTTCGGGTCAGTCCGGTGCTTGGCCGGGCAGGGTGACGGTGAGCGAGCGGATCAGGAATGGCTGGATATAACTCAGGGGCAACAGTTGAGGCGGTGCAAGCCTTGGTCGGACGATGCTTCCCGCTTGAGATACGCACGCGCCGCCATGTTGCGGCGTGCCTGGTGCAGGATGCCGGCGCCCGAGGCATCCCATGCCCGGCACAGGGAGACGCAGGCGGTTGTCAACTGGTCGAGTTGGAACTTGGGATTGGGGTGCCGGTTGGCGGGTGAACGCTGTAGGTCCAACAGCAACTGGTACTGCTGTCGCCACATCGATTCACGGCGGCGCGGTGTCTGGGGCGAGCGAAGAACCAGTTCGGTCCCGAGAAACTGGAAGATGAGCGCAGGGGCATCCTGGTGCGTGAAGACCAGCGAGACGCTGGCGCTGATGAGATCGGGGAACCGGAAGGTCGGCGACACATTGTCTTTGCTATGCAGCAGGCTGTAGAGCCAGTCGTGCTCATCGAGCCACAGGCGCGTCTCAATGACGGCGTGAGCTTCGCTCTCCTCCGAGGGAGATGCGACGTTGTGCTGGCGAGTCGTCGGTGTGGCGGTGAACATGCTGCTTACCTCGATTCAGTGGTTGCGGGGTGCTCATCCGAGCGCATGATCGAAGGGTAGGCAGTTGCTGCTGCGGCGTCTCCTGGAAATAGGGATCTTATGCGGGGGGTTTCGCTACTAGCGAGGGGATCGGCCGTTGCGGTTTACAAAAGATGTTTGTCTCCAGGCTGTCGACCATCCGTCGGGTTCCAGTTGTATAGGAGGCCATCGAGAAAGCGCCGCTGGTGACGGGTCGTCGGCCTTATGTGGAACTCCACATAAAGCAGAGCGTTTTTTTGCTGGCGGGCGCGGCGTGACGAAGTCGATGAGTAGCGCGGATGCGCTTCCGCGACCGGTAGCCAAAAAACGCTTTGCTTTCTGAGAAGTCGCTTGCTGCGTAGCTTTCGCGATAATTGCCGATTGCAGCTCTCCATAATCGCGAGGTCTACATAATCGGCCATTGCCGCCGGTGGCGTTGGTTTAGTTGAATGCTGCTGTCCTGGTTGCCGACGTTGCCCAGATTCTCTGATTGAATGGCTGCTTTCGTCCGAAGCGTCGGGCGGCACCGTGCCCATAGCGGCCTTCCATCGTCTAAGGAAGCAGCCGTTGAACACTCTGCTCTTTTTCGCAAGGCGCCTGGGCAAGGCCATCGGCGATTATTCGTCCTGATCCCAGATCAGATTCAAGACCTCGATTTCTGGAAGTTTCTTTCGCACGGGACACGATGGGCAACCTTCAGTTGATGGCTCGTTCCTGCATCCCACACATTTCTTCACGGTCAACCTTGCGGACTTGATTTGGCTCGACAGGGCTTGAAGTCTTTGAACCTGCTCGTCGATTCCCGTCAGAATTTCGCCTAACTGGTGGGTAACCGCTCGTTGGCTGTCGTCGCCTGTTCTATGCTGTTCCCGCACTTGGGCCAACCCCCTTATGGTTCCAAGGGAATAGCCGCTCTCGGCCATCCGAAGAATGGCTCGCAAACGGGCGACATGGCGATCAGAGTAGAGACGTGTGCCGCCCTCAGACCGAAGTGGAGCAACAAGTCCTTCCTCTTCGTAAAGGCGAATCGCGCGAATCGATGTGGCCAGCATATCGGCCACATCTCCGATCTTGTAAAGGGGTTTCCCTTCGGGCACTACAGGGCAACCAACTGTGCCTGATAGCCGCTTTTCCGAACCGTTGCGAGCAATTCCGCAGACGTGGTTTTCTGTGCGTTGTAGAGGACCACGAGCATGTGCGGCAAATTGAAACGCGGCGCAATGACGCCATCGATGTCGCGCATTGCGGCTTCAAGTGCCTGCTGTTGTTCGGCTGCAAGCGTCTGGTTGATGTGAATTGTTACGTCGGGGGTATACATACTCCGCTCCATATCTCACGTTAACGGCAGGTGAACTATCTATCGTTAACGTGAGATTGTCAACCGTATGGAGCGGTGTGAACGATTGCTTTCGGACCAGTGCCTGGGCGGCCGCTATTGTTAAGGGTTGTGGGATGCCTGCCCTACTGACGAACGTAGCACGGCACCCGAGGGCAGGCATCCCATAACCCTTAACAGGAGCGGAAATTTCCCTCAGCCTGATAGCTGCCATTGAAACGGCTGCTGCACTCTGAGACCTGCCGTAGGGCCAATTCACACACCTCGGCCACAGCCGACCTTGGGTCTGCGGTCCGACTCGGTCGGCAATGCATTACATTACTGACCCTCGTGAAACTGGCGTCAGCGGCAATTGTTCGGCCGTAGCGCCATTCGCCAATTGCTGAAGCCACTATCTGCGTAGTCGGTTCGAGTGTCTGCTCTCACTCGGGCAATAATGTCAAACCGATTGGTAGATGAGGTTGAGATTACATCTGGAGGATTTTCGTAATTACCTCACGATGCAGTCAAGGTCGACTTGCTACGCGGCCAGGCGGCGCGGTCGCGCTTCATTTGCGGCATTGCATTGTGCCCTTCCCAAGCTCACAGTTCGGTGCGGTTGAGGCGCAGCGCATTGCTCACCACCGAGACCGAGCTGAAACTCATAGCTGCTGCGGCAATGATCGGCGACAGCAGCAGCCCGAAGAACGGGTACAGCACGCCCGCCGCCAGCGGCACGCCCAGCACGTTGTAGATGAAGGCGAAGAACAGGTTCTGACGGATATTGCGCAGCGTCGCGCGGCTCAGACGCCGGGCGCGCACGATGCCGCGCAGATCGCCCTTGACCAGGGTCACGCCCGCGCTCTCCATCGCCACGTCGGTGCCGGTGCCCATGGCGATGCCGACCTGGGCCTGAGCCAGCGCCGGCGCATCGTTGATGCCGTCGCCCGCCATCGCCACGATGCGGCCCTCGGTTTGCAGTTTCTTGATGAGTTCTACCTTCTGCTCCGGCAGCACGCCGGCGATGACCCGGTCGATGCCCAGTTTCTTCGCCACCGCATCGGCCGTGGCCTGGCTGTCGCCGGTCAGCATGACGATCTGCATTCCTTCCGCGTGCAACTGGCGGATCGCTTCCGCCGTCGTCTCCTTGATCGGGTCGGCCACGCCGATCAGTCCTGCGGGTCTGCCATCGATCGCGACGAACATCACCGTCTGTCCCTCGTTGCGCATCATTCCGGCTTGCGCGTCAAGGTCGCCGGCCTGCAACTGCAGGGATTCCAGCAGCTTGCTGTTGCCGATCGCCACCTGCCGCCCGTCGATGCGTCCGGTGACCCCCTTGCCGGTGTGCGATTCGAACTCGGCAACCGGCAGCAAGACGAGCCCCTTTGCCTGGGCGCCGGCGATGATGGCCGCCGCCAGAGGATGTTCGCTGGCGCGTTCGAGACTGGCGCCGAGTTTCAGGATCTCTTCCTCGGCGAAGCCGTTTGCCGCCACCACCGCCGTGAGTTGCGGCTTGCCGACGGTCAGGGTGCCGGTCTTGTCGGTCACCAGGGTATCCACCTTCTCCAGGATTTCCAGCGCCTCCGCGTTCTTGATCAGGACGCCGGCCATGGCGCCGCGGCCGGTGCCGACCATGATCGCCATCGGCGTCGCCAGCCCCAACGCACAGGGGCAGGCGATGATCAGCACCGAGACGGCGTTGATCAGGGCGTGCGCCAAGCGCGGCTCCGGCCCCCACAAGCCCCAGACCACCAGGGTTGCCAACGCTGCCAGGATCACTGCGGGAACGAACCAGCCGGCGACGGTATCGGCCAGGCGCTGGATCGGTGCCCGGCTGCGCTGCGCCTCGGAAACCATGTGCACGATCTGGGCCAGCAGGGTATCGGCGCCGACCCGTTCGGCGCGCATCAGCAGGCTGCCGGTGCCGTTGACGGTGGCGCCGATGACGCGGTCGCCGGGGTGTTTTTCCGCCGGTATCGATTCGCCCGTCACCATCGCTTCATCCACCGAACTGGCCCCGTCGGTGACCACGCCATCGACCGGGACCTTCTCGCCCGGCCGCACGCGCAGCACGTCGCCCGGCTGCACCTGCTCCAGCGGCAGGTCCTCCTCGACTCCATTCTCGCGCACGATGCGTGCGGTCTTGGGCGCGAGACCGAGCAGCATCTTGATGGCGGCGCTGGTGCGGCTGCGGGCACGCAGTTCCATCACCTGCCCGAGCAGCACCAGCGCCGTGATCATCGCCGCCGCCTCGAAATAGACCGGCACCGTGCCGTCGGCCATGAGCACGCCCGGCGGAAACAGCCCGGGCGCGAGCAGGCCCACGGTGCTGTAGCTCCATGCCACGCCGACGCCCAGCCCGATCAGCGTGAACATGTTGAGATGGCGGTTCACCACCGACTGCCAGCCCCTGACGAAGAAGGGCCAACCGCCCCACAGCACCACCGGCGTGGCGAGCACGAACTCGATCCACTGCAACGGTCCCGGTGAAATGAATCGGCCGACCACACCAGGCTGCAGATCCGCGCCCATCGCCAGGACGAACACCGGCAGTGCCAGCAGCGTGCTCACCCAGAAGCGTCGCGTCATGTCCTTAAGCTCAGCGTTGTCCTCTGCGGCGGCCGGTGCGTTGCGCGGCTCCAGCGCCATGCCGCATTTCGGGCAGTTGCCCGGCGCGTTGCGCACGATCTCGGGATGCATCGGGCAGGTGTATTCCACGGCCGCGGCGACCGGCACCTCCGGCTCCAGTGCCATGCCGCACTTGGGGCAGTTGCCCGGGCCCGGTTGACGGATTTCCGGATGCATGGGGCAGGTGTACATCGGAGCGGCCGGAACCATCGCCGACGAGCTCGGCTGTTGATGGTGGGGATGCGCCGGCCCGGGCACGCCCGGGCCGGTGGCGCCTCGGTTGGCATACGTCGCCGGATCATGCTCGAACTTCTCCTGGCAGCCGCCTGAGCAGAAATAGTAGACCTTGCCTTCGAAAAGGGCTTGTGCGGTGGTGGCTTGCGGTTTCACCGTCATGCCACACACAGGGTCGATCGCGGTGGTCTCCATCTTCATGTTCATTCTCCTGTCGCTATCGATTCCTTAATGAGGGCACTGACCGTCGTGAATTTCAGTTGCTTCATACTAATCCATTCCCCAGACTTAAACCCGGTCGGCGGATTGCCGCTTTGACCGATGATGGCCCTCGGCTTTAGGGGCGAACTTCGGGCAGGCACGTAAGGGTCACCTTTGATTCGCATCGATATCTTCAAGGCGGTGTGCGGCCTGGCTTGCAATTTTCGCATCCGCGGCCAAGCCGTCGAGAATCGGGCACTCCGGGCGGTCATCGCCGTGCCAGTGCACCGCCCACTCCATCAGTACACGCTTCATTGCCTCGAGCTCAGTGATCCGCTTGGACCACAATGCGACCACTTTCGTGGCTGCCGAGGTGCGCGAGGCGATGCTGTCGTTCCTCGGCAATAAAGGGGGTAATCCCTCCAGCATTCACGGCCCGGGAGGCTTTGCCAAAGCGCCGGCAGATGCGGCACGTAGGGGCATAGCTCAGGGGCTGGACAGCACCGCCCGGCGAGTGTGGTCATCAAAGACGGCTCTAAAGCCGACAACCTTGCAATTCTGGGATTTGCGAGGGCCTCGAATTGCTCACGGCGTCAATTGATCACCAGCAGCATCGAACACCCGGCGGTCCTCGCACCGGTCATGCATTGGTTGCCGAGGGCTTTGATCTCAGCGTTCTTCCGGCGAACCGGAACGGCGTCGTGGAGGCGGCGTCATTCAGGATGGACATTTGCCCCGACACGCCACTTGTTTCCGTCATGCTGGCGAACAACGAAACCGGAGCGCTGCAACTGGTACGGGAATTGGCCGCGATCGCGCACGAATACGAGGGTATGTTTCTCACGGTCGTGGTACACGCCTTCGGGAGGATCCCCGTCGATGTCGAGGAACTCGGCGTGGATCTGCTGGCTATATCCGCCCACAAGCTGCACGGTCCCAAGGGGGTCGGGGCTCTTTACGTGCGCAAGGATATACAACTCGATCCGCTCATAAAGGGAGGCGGACAGAAGCGCGGAATGCGTGCAGGTACCGAGAACGTCCGGTGCCTTGCCGATTTCGGCAAGGCGGTGGAACTGGTGCTTCGCGGGCTGAGCTCCGGAGAGCTAGGGAAGATTGCCCAACTGCGCGATCGACTCAAAGCGGGCATCAATGAACACTTCTCCGACGCACGCAAAAACGGACCCGGGCGCGAACGCCTACCGAACACCCTCAACGTGACTCTACTGGAGATACGCAGGGAGTCGCTTTTCCTTCTTTTCCACCGCAAGGGAATCGCTTTCTCCTCCGGTTCGGCGTGCAGATCGTGGAATCCGGAGGCCTCGCACGCCCTGCTTGCGATGAGACTCACCCCTACCAAAGCCCACTAATCAATGCAATTCTTGCTGGGTGCGCGGATCGCGGCGGATGAGATCGATCATGTGATCGAGGCATTCACGGCAGTGTTGCGCGAGACCCGCGGCGCCGTACCGTTTGCGTCGTGCCAGTAAGGAGTCGCAACCGCCTCTCACGCGCAGCTACCTCATTCAGAAACTCCAGGAATGCTCGCCGCCGATAGATATCCAGTATCGGCTGTAAGAAATCCCGGGAGTGAAGCGACTAATCAAACGCGTAGATCAGCAAACGAATAATTCCGATTCCAGTTGGTAAAGCCAAAGGAAAGTTATCATGGACAAGATCGTAAAAGGCATGGTTGCTGGTTTCGTGGCGACGGTGGTTCTCTCGTTGCTCATGATGATGAAGTCGGCGATGGAGTTGATGCCTGGGCTCGACGTCATCGCAATGCTGAGCGGCATGATGGGCAGCGGTTTGGCAATGGGCTGGGTTGCTCACTTCATGATTGGCGTAGTCGTTTGGGGCGGCCTGTTTGCGCTTCTGGCCCCCAATATTCCCGGAGGTAGTCTCTGGCTGAAGGGTGTGATTTTCGGCACAGGCGCCTGGCTGTTGATGATGGTGGCCGTTATGCCGATGGCAGGCGCCGGCATCTTCGGCATGAAGTTCGGCATGGTTGCCCCGGTCATGACACTCATGCTGCACGTGATCTATGGCGCCGTCCTTGGCGGCGTCTATGCAGCGCTGCAGCGCCGGTAGCCAGGACGCCTACACTCCTGCGACAGCGTGCGGGACGAAACTTCACGCCAACACGAGGTATACGATGACCCTGATCCAGCGCCTGCGGCCCGATCCTATCCCGACCATCCATCCTCTGCCCGAATACCTCGCCGTCGGCCAGCTTGCCGAGCGCTACGCGGAGATGAAGCGGGTCCTGCAAGTACCCTGGATGGGCGTGGTGACCATGGCCTACGCCCATTACCCGACGTTTTTCGGAGAACTCTGGCGCGGATTGAAGCCCTTGTGCCAGAGCGGGGCCTTCGTCGAGGCTTGCCAGGAAATGCGGGACTACGTCGAGGCGCGCGCCGCCGAGCTGGCGCCGAAATCGCTGCTGCGGGAATTGGCCGAACTCGGCTACGCACCCCGCGAGATCGAGGGGATCGGCGCGATGAATGCGGTGTTTTCCCACGGCAACCAGCCCTACCTGCTGATCGCCGCAATCACCCGACACCTGCTCGAGCTGGGCGACATGGGTGGCAATGGCTCCTCCCAGGCGTACGCCGGAAAGCACGCGCCGGAGCAGACGGCGCCCCTGGTCCTGATGGAGGCCCATCACGCCGACCAGCCCACCCAGGCCGTCTATCAGGACATCAGGACCAGGCTGCAACTGCCCTTCGTCAATACCGACTACCGTGCCTTCGCCCGCTGGCCGAGCTATTTCGCACTCGCCTGGAATGGTCTGCGCGAGGTGGTCGGCACGCCGGCGCACGAGGCCATCTGCCAGGATTGCCATGACCGGGCTGCCAGGCTCGCCGCCGAGCTTCTCCCCAACCCTGGCGGTCTGTCGTCGGCCGCGCTGCGGCGTGCAGCCCTAGCGGATGCGCCGCAAGACGAGATCATCCAAATGTGCCGCCTGTTTCAGTGGCTGTTGCCCGGGCTGATCACCAACGTCGCGTTCTTCAGGCAGCAATTGGAGGCGGTACGATGAAGCGCTCCGCGCTCGCCGCCGATAAATGTTCAGCAGCGGCTGTGAGAAAACCCTTGAGTGGCGCGACTACTTCGGTAATCACCATGGAGCGCCATCGATGAACGCCACCGATCCACTACTTGCGCGCATCGCGACCGGCGCCGGTCACAAGTTTCCTTGGTACGTGCGGCTGTTCCTAGCCAACCAGCGCCGCCGCTACGGCCGCGAGCTCGAACCGGCCCGGCTCTGGGCGCGCACGCCAAACGTCTTCGCCGCCCTGTCGCTGCTCTATGGGGCGCTGGATCGCAAGCGCTCGCCGATTGCGCCTGCCCTGCGTTCGCTAATCACCGTGCGTGTTTCCCAGATCAACTGGTGCGCCTTCTGCATCGACATCAATTCCGCCACCTGCCTGAAGCGCGGTGTCGCAGAAGCCCAACTCCTGGCGCTCGCCGAATTCGAGACCTCTGACCTTTTCGGCGAGCGGGACAAGGCGGCGCTGGCCTACGCCGAGGCCATGACCCGATCCGACCTGGGCGTCACGGACGAAACGATGCTGCGGCTCAAGCGTCATTTCACCGATGACGGCATCGTCGAGCTCACCGCGCTGATCGCCTTCCAGAACATGTCGAGCAAGTTCAACGCCGCCCTTGGCGTGCCGGCCCAGGGCTTTTGCCGGCTACCGCCCGAGCCGGTCCGTTAGGGCGGGCCCTGCGGCGCTGGCATCGGACTCCCAATGCAGCGCATGGAAATCGAAACCGGCGGCAAGCGCTGGCTTGACGATCTGGAAGTAGGGGGAGAGATCGAAATCACGCGGCGCGAAAAGGCTGTGATGTCGAACCCGATAAATTTCCTCCAGGCAGCCGGGGCAATCGGGCCGATCGGCGCTGCGCACGTCGGTGAGCGGCAGGATGGGGTAACGGATCGATTGAAACGCGCGGGCAACCAGGGTCGAGCAGATGGCGCGGGTCGGATCGCCGCTGCCCAATGCCAGCATGCGACGCCTGAAGCGCCGAGGAACGGGCGGATTGGGTAGAAGAAAGCGCGCCAGATCGATGACGTTGCGCAGATCGTATTGATTGCCGAGGCGTTCGATGGCGTAGCGCGTCAGCTTCCGGCAGTCCGCCTCACTCAAGCTTATCGGACGGCAAATCCGCGTGTTCATACCGGCGAATTCGTCGATGCCGACACTGCGCACCCCCGCCACCATGTCCGCCTCGATGCAGCAGTGGGCGGGATTTCCACCCACTTCGGCGAGGTGCGATCCGACGAACAGCGCCGCGTGCGACCAGGTGGATTGGGTCAGATACTTGATCGCACTGCTGACCCGGCTATTGCCCTCGACCAGCAGCACGTCGCCGGGCCTCAGGCAGGCGAGCAGGCGATCCGCGCCTGTCGCCGGTCCGGTGCCATGAGCGTGGCTGGTGCGGGCGAGGTAGCGCGCCAGACGTTTGCCCAGCCAGCCGAGAGCCAAGCCCATGGCGATCCTTATTGCGCCAGCAGAGGCTCCAGTTGGCCGCGTCGATCGAGCGCCGACAGATCGTCGTAGCCGCCCACGTGGGTCGCGCCGACGAACACCTGCGGCACCGTGCGTCTGCCGGTGCGGGCGATCATCGTCTCCCGGCCGCCGGGGAGTTGCTCGACGTCGATCATGTCGAGCTCGGTGACGCCCTTGCTGCGCAGCAATTGTTCGGCGAGTCGGCAGTACGGACACCAGCGGGTGCTGTACATGGTGACTTTGCTCATGGTCGTGATTCCTCCGACTGGGCGCGATCGGCGCCATGAGCAATAGTCGGGGCGGGACGACGATTTCTTACATGGCAGCGGGTCAAATTTTGCCGCCGCGGTCGTGGATTGGCCGCCAGCGCTTCAAGAGCAGCGCGTTGCTGACGACGCTGACGCTGCTCGCCGCCATCGCCGCACCGGCGATCACCGGGTTGAGAACACCGAGCGCGGCCAGAGCGATGCCGACGACGTTGTAGCCGAAGGCCCAGAACAGGTTCTGCTTGATCTTGCTCCAGGTCCGTCGCGACAGATCGATGGCATCGGCTACCAGAGCGGGATCGCCACGCATCAGCGTGATGCCGGCCGTATGCATGGCGACTTCGGTGCCGGTGGCCATGGCGATGCCGACATCGGCGGCGGCCAACGCCGGGGCGTCGTTGATACCGTCGCCGACCATGGCCACGATATTGCCGCCGTTCTTGAGCGCGACGATGGTCGTCGACTTGTCCTCCGGCAGCACTCCGGCCACGATCTGGTCGATGCCCAGTTCGCGGGCCACGGCTTGCGCACTGCCGGCGTTGTCGCCGGTCACCATGACGGTGCGTATGCCCATCGCTTGCAGGCGCTTCACCGCCTGGCCGGCACTGGCCTTGATCGTATCGCCGAAGGCCAGCAGACCGAGCAAGCGCGGCGCGTCGGTGACATCGGCCAGCCACGACACGGTGCGTCCCGCGCTTTCGAGTTCGGCGGCGCGGTCAGCGAGGGCGGCGAGGTCGATGCCGAGTTCGGCCATCAGGCGCGAACTGCCTAGGCGCAGATCGCGTCTGCCCTCATGACCGACGCCGTCAGCCGACAGCGCGGCGGCCATGCCGCGTCCCGGCAGCGCCTGCACCGAGTCCACCGCCAGCAGCGGCAGCCCGGCGTCGCTCGCGGCGCTCGCCACCGCGTGGGCCAACGGGTGGGAACTGCCCGCCTGGACGCTGGCCGTCGACTGCAGCAATTGGTCGGCGCTCATGCCGCCGGCGGGAAGATGGGCGACGAGCTGGGGTTTGCCTTCGGTGAGCGTGCCGGTCTTGTCGAAAGCCACGATCCCGATCCGATGGGCGATTTCGAGGGCCTCGGCGTCCTTGATCAGAATGCCATAGCGCGCCCCGACGCCGGTACCGGCCATGATCGCGGTCGGCGTTGCCAGTCCGAGGGAGCACGGGCAGGCGATGACGAGAACCGTGACGGCGTTGATGACCGCAGCTTCGAAACCGACCCCGGTCAGCCACCAGCCGAGCAAGGTCAGCAGCGCGATGCCGAGAACGACCGGCACGAAAATCGCCGACACCTGATCGACCACGCGCTGGATCGGGGCCTTGGCCATTTGCGCGTTCTCGACCAGGCGGATGATGCGGGCCAGTGTCGTCTCGGCACCGATTGCCGTGGTTTCGATGCGCAGCAGGCCGTCGCCGTTGATCGCGCCGCCGGTGACCTGATCGCCTTCGGATCTGGCCACCGGCAGGCTTTCGCCGGTGAGCAGGGATTCGTCGAGCTGGCTCGTTCCCTGGCGGATGACGCCGTCGACCGAGACGCGCTCCCCGGGGCGAACGATGACGATGTCGCCGACCCGGACCGAGGCCAGCGGCAACTCTTGTTCAGCGCCGTCGCGCCAGACGCGGGCGGTGGCCGGGCGCAAGGCGTTGAGGGCGCGGATGGCGTCGGCGGTCTGTCGCTTGGCGCGCGTCTCCAGCCACTTGCCGAGCAAGATCAGGCTGATGACGATGGCGGCGGCGTCGAAATACAGGTGCGGCGTGCGGGCGCCGGCCGTCAACCACAAGTAGACGCTCAGGCCGTAGGCCGCCGAGGTGCCGAGCGCGACCAGCACATCCATATTGGCGGCGCCGGCGCGGAGCGCTTTCCAGCCGGCGATGTAGAAGCGGCCGCCCAGCCAGAACTGCACCGGGGTGGCGAGCAGCCATTGCACCCAGGCCGGTAACGCCAGTTCGGTGCCGAACGGGCGCGCCACCATCGGCAGCACCAGCGGCGCCGCAAGCAGCGCGGCCAGGGTCACCGGCCACGCCTCGGTCCAGGCTTTCGCTGCGGCTTGCGACGCTTCTTGCGCGTCGGTGTCGAGTGAAGGCAATCGGGCCCGATACCCCGCACGCTCGACGGCGGCAATGAGTTGGCCGGTATCGGCCATACCCTGCAGGACGCGTACGCTGGCCTGTTCCGTCGCCAGGTTGATGCTGGCCGAGACGACACCGGGCACCTTCGCCAGGGACTTTTCGATACGCGTGACGCAGGAAGCGCAAGTCATGCCCTCGATGGCCAACGTCGCCTCGTTCTCGGGCACGACATAACCCGCCTTTTCAACCGACCGCTGCACCGAAGCGACGTCCAGTTCGGCGTTCGATTCGATGGTGGCGGATTCGGTGGCGAGATTCACGCTCGCGCGGCTGACGCCTGGGATCTGCCCGAGCATCTTCTCGACCCGGGCGACGCAACTGGCGCAGGTCATGCCCTCGATGGCGACGGAGAGTCGGTAACTGGTTTGCTGGGCGGCTGAAGTGGACATGCGCTGTTCCTTTAGCGAGGTGCTCGGTTCCGACGGCGTTGCGCTCATCCGGCGCAGCAGGAGAGTTGCTTCACGTCCTTGCTGAAGGTCTGCGCGCAGAGCTTGAGACCTTCGACCATGGTGAGATAGGGAAACAACTGGTCGGCCAGTTCCCGCACGCTCATTCGCGCCCGGATGGCGAGTGCCGCCGTCTGGATCAGTTCGCCGGCTTCGGATGCCACCGCCTGCACACCCAGGAGCCGTCCGCTGCCTTTCTCGGCGACCAGCTTGATGAAGCCGCGCGTATCGAAGTTGGCCAGCGCCCGCGGCACGTTGTCCAGCGTCAGCGAGCGGCTGTCGGTATCGATGCGTCGCGCCCGTGCCGCGGCCTCGCTCAGGCCCACCGTCGCCACCTGCGGATCGGTGAACACCACCGCCGGCATCGTGGCGAGATCGAGGGCGGCGTCTCCGCCGCACATGTTGATCGCGGCACGGGTTCCAGCCGCCGCCGCGACATAGACGAATTGCGGTTGGTCGGTGCAGTCGCCGGCGGCATAGATGCGCTCGCTGCTCGTGCGCATACCCCGGTCGATGACGATGGCGCCTGTCGCATTGACGGCGACCCCGGCTGCGTCCAGCCCCAGCTTGTCGGTGTTATGAGCGCGGCCGGTGGCGACCAGCAGTTCGTCGGCGCGCACTTCGCCGCGATTGTTGGTGAGCACGAATTCGCCGTGCGCATGAGTGACTCGGCTCGCCTGGGTGTGTTCCAACACCTCGATACCCTCCGCGCGGAACGCCGCCGTGACGGCCTCACCGATGGCCGGGTCTTCGCGCAAGCACAGCGTGTTACGCGCCAGGATCGTCACCTGGCTGCCCAGCCGGGAAAACGCCTGAGCCAGTTCCAGCGCCACCACCGATGAGCCGATCACGGCCAGGCGCTCGGGAATCGCGGCGCAGACCAGGGCTTCGGTGGAGGTCCAGTACGGCGTCTCCTGCAGGCCGGGAATGGGCGGAATGGCCGGCCTGGCGCCGGTGGCGATCAGGCAGCGGTCGAACGTCACCGCCATTTCGCCGCCCGCCGTCAGTTGCACGCTCAGGCTGCGTTCATCGATGAAGCGGGCCTTGCCGTGCAGCACCGTGATGGCCGGGTTGCCGTCCAGAATGTCCTCGTACTTGGCGTGTCGCAAGGCCTCGACACGCGCCTGCTGCTGAGCCAGAAGCTTGCCGCGATCGATCACCGGCGCGGCCGCCGCGATGCCGTCGTCGAACGGGCTGTGCCGGCGAAGCCGGGCGATGTGGGCGGCGCGGACCATGATCTTCGAGGGGACGCAGCCGATATTGACGCAGGTGCCACCGAGGGTGCCACGCTCGATCAGGGTGACCCTGGCGCCGAGTTCGGCCGCCTTGAGTGCCGCGGCCATCGCGGCTCCGCCGCTGCCGATGACGGCGATGTGCAAGCCGCTTTGCGCTTCAGACATACTCATATCCTTTCTCATCCGGAATCGATGGCGTAAAGTTAGCTCCGTAGTCATGTACGGAGTCAAGCGCCATGTCGGAATCGACCAGCAAGGGCGGAATCACGGTCGGCCAGCTTGCCCGGGCCGCGGCGGTAAACGTCGAGACGGTCCGCTATTATCAGCGGATCGGGCTGCTGCCCTTGCCGAGCCGGCATTACGGCAGCATCCGACGGTATTCGACGGATGATTTGCAGCGCATTCGCTTCATCAAGCGGGCTCAGAAGTTGGGCTTCTCGCTGGAGGAGGTCGCTTTGCTCCTGGGCCTGTCGGACGGCCGGCATTGCGCGCAGACCAAGGAGCTGGCGACGGCGAGGCTTGCCGTGGTCGAGGAGAAGATAGCCGACCTGGAGGTCATTCGCATGACGCTGCGAGGTCTCGTGACGAAGTGTTCGGGAGGCAGCCGAGCCAGCGGTTGCCCGATCATCGGTGCCCTGATCGGGGACGAATCGTAAGCGTCTGCCTTCGATTCGTCCGCAGCTCATCGGCGCAAAATTCCGTGCCTATAAAGCGCTTGACCTCGGAGTCGACTCCGGGGTTTAGATGCTGGCAGGCTCCCGCTTTCGAGTGAGCGGATCGTCCGATCGGAATTCGACAGGAGTACGGTGATGCACAGTGTCACATTGAAGCTCGAAGGGATGCATTGCGACGGTTGCGCTGCGACAATTCAGGCGCTGATCGAGCGCACCGGCGGTGTGCAAAGGGCGACGGTGTCGTTCCGCGCCGGCGAAGCCCGGGTGCTATACGATCGACGGACTCTTACCGAGGCGCAATTGACGGCAGCCATCGAAAAGGGCGGGTTTCGCGTGATCGGCCGCAGCGATGATTGACGCCGATCTCCTGCGTACACTTGGTCTTCCCTTCGCGCTGGGACTGGTCGGATTCATCGAGCCTTGCTCGATCGGTTCCAGCCTCATTTTCATCAAAACGCTGGAAGGCCGAAGCCCTTCGAACAAGCTCGCGCAAGTCGGGGTCTTCATGACCGTACGCGCGCTAGGCATGGGGGTGCTCGGTCTGCTTGCAGTCGCAGTCGGCAGCGCTTTCCTCGGTTTCCAGAAAGCGGCGTGGATCATATTCGGTGTGGCCTACGCGTTGATCGGCACCGCGTACCTCACGGGAAAGTCGGGTTTCCTCTTGCGCTCGCTCGGTTCGGGGTTGTCCCGGCTTGCCAGCGTCAACGGCGCTGCGGCGCTCGGCGCCGTATTCGCGTTCAACATTCCCGCCTGTGCCGCGCCGTTCATCCTGACGCTGGTGGGAATCGCCATCGCGGGCGGCGCGGGCGGTGTTGCCCTCGCCTCGGGCTTTATATCGCTTGCGGCGTTTGGCCTGGCGCTTTCCCTGCCCATCATGGCGGTGGCGCTGTTCCCTCGCGCCCGCGCCGCACTCGACTGGCTGGCCGGATTGTCGCGTCGCATGCCGTTTTGGAGCGGCATCGTATTTGTTGCCCTGGGTCTATGGTCGATATGGTTTGGCCTGAACGTTTCAATCGCGCCGCATTTGTGAAAAGGAGGCCAGCATGAGTACCGCAACCACTATGGAGTCCGTTCCGCACTACTGGAGCGAGGAAGCGTCGAATCGTCCCGATCGGGCGCGCATCCGCGCGCGCATCGGCGGGTTGCATTGCTCCTTGTGCACGGGAACGATCGAAAAGGCGCTCGGAAAGCGCGCCGGTGTCGATAAGGTCGCGGTGAGTCTGACACACGAGCAGGCGCTGATCGAGTATGACCCGAAGCTTGCGCGCCCCGAAGAGCTGCTGCAAACGCTCAAGGACATCGGCTATACCATTTCCGATCCACGCAAGCTGCGGCCGTTCGAGGAGGAAGAGGCGGCACTGGTGCACGAGGGGCGGCGCTTTATCGCGGCTATCGGTTTCAGTCTCGCCGCGATTGCGCTGGTGGCAAACCCGGCCGGTTTCTGGTCGGCGCTGCTTTCATCGCTCGTTTTCGCAAGCCTGGTCGCGCTGTTCTTCGTGGTTCTGACTCCCCGCGGACTGGGCATCGCGATTACGGGAACGATCGGCTTGAGTCTGCTGGGCGCTGCCTTGTTCTACGCGCGCTCCCGGGGCTGGCTGACGGCGGCGACCCCATGGATTACCGGGGCCTTTGCGCTGATCATGGTCTTCGCGCTCGTCAATCACATCCTGATGATGGCTTTCCAGGCGCTGAAACGCGGGATCCTCAACCAGCACGTGTTGCTCGAGATCGGCGCTTTTGCCGGAATCGGCGGCGGCTTGATCGGTCTCGCCTTACAAGCTGTGGATTATCCGACAGCGTCCTTTTTTGCCGTCTCGGTGATGGTGGTCACCTATCATGTGTTCTCCGAATGGCTGTCCCTGATCGTCAAGACCAGAAGCTCGCAGGCGGTCAAGAAGCTTCTGGACCTGCAGCCCCAAACCGCGCGCGTGGTGCGGGGCGAGCGGGAGCAGGAGGTTCCCATCGAGCAGGTAAGGGTCGGCGACGGCGTGCGGATTCGTCCGGGCGAGCGCATTCCTGTGGACGGCGAGGTCATCGGCGGCCATTCTGCGGTCGATGAATCCCTGGTGAGTGGAGAGCCGATCCCGGTCGAAAAGTCGCAAGGCAGCAAGGTCGTCGGCGGTTCGATGAACCGTATCGGAACCCTGTTGGTGCGCGTCACTGCCATCGGCGAAGACAGCTTCCTGCAGCAGGTGATTCGCCACGTCGAGGACGCGCGCGCCTTGAAACCGGGACTCTTGCACCTGGTCGATCGCGTGTTGCGGGTCTATACGCCAATGGTGCTCGCGATTGCCATCCTGGCGGTGGTCGGCTGGGTCATCGGTTCGTGGTACATGAGTGGACAGGTCGATATCGAGCGCGCCGTGTTCGCGGGGCTGAGCGTGCTGGTCATGGGTTACCCATGCGCGGTAGGAATTTCGGCACCGCTTTCGATCGTGCGTGGCGCCGGCGAAGCGGCCGAGCGTGGCATTCTGATGCGTACCGGTGAAGCGTTTCAAGCGGATCGGCTGGTCAAGTACGTGGTCCTGGACAAGACCGGTACCCTGACGCAAGGTCAGCTGCTGGTGCAGGAAATCCTGTGCACGGGCGCATCCGAAGAAAAATTGCTGGGGATTGCAACTGCTGCGGAAGCCTCCTCGGAGCATCCCCTCGCTCAGGCAATAGTGAACACGGCCTTCGCGCGCATGGTGACGCCGGCTGAGGTGACGGACTTTGCGGCTGTTCCAGGTCGCGGCGTAAGAGCCCGAATTGAGGGAGCCGCCATTCTGGTTGGAAGCCCCAAGTTTCTAGCGGAAGAAGGCGTCGACTTGGGTGCCCTTGATGCGCGCATCCAGGAACTGGAAGAACTTGGGCGCACCGTGATCGCGGTCGCAAGCAACAGCAGCGTTCTCGGGATCATCGGACTAGGCGACCGCCTGCGCGCCGATGCGGCGAAAACAGTCGCTGCGCTGCGCCAAGCCGGCATCACGCCCATTTTGCTGACCGGGGACAACGAACGCGCGGCTAGGCGTGTCGCGCGGGAGGCTGGCATTGACGAAGTGTACGCGGGGGTGCTGCCTGACGGAAAAGCGGGAATCATCCGCCGGCTACAGCAAGGAGGCAAAGTGGCGATGGTGGGCGACGGCATCAATGACGCGCCGGCGCTGATGCAGGCGGATGTGGGGATCGCGATGGGAAGTGGCACGGATATCGCGATCGAGTCCGCCGACATCATCATTCTCGGCAATCGCCTCGAGTCGATTCTGGTTGCCCGCGACATCAGCCGCCGCGGCTATCGCAAGATGGTGCAAAACGTAGTGCTGGCGTTCTGCTTTAACGGCATCGGCATACCGGTTGCTGCCAGCGGGCTCATTTACCCGGTATGGGCGATGGCCGCGATGGCGGGCAGCGTTACGGCGATATTCTTCAATTCGCTATGGGGCAAGGCGTCTTTGTTTTTCAATGCAGTGCGCAGCGTGGGTGGCGCTCCCCGAGCTGGGGCGCAGATGAAGGCGTGAGAGACTCGTCCGATCGATAGGCGTACTGGAACCATCTGCATTCTCGGTCGGCCGTGAAGCCCGGTTGGTGAGTACGGATGGTTATAAAATTTGTACGAATGATGACCGATATCACGAGCCGAGAGCTTACCGTAGTTTCATCTCACGCGCGGTGCGTGCGAGCTGAGCTGGTCAACCCAGCATATCGGATAATCTGATCGGAGGATCTTCATGGCGCTGCTGCCAAACAAGCCCGTCCCGCCACTGGAACTGAGCCTTGCGGGCGGTGGTAAATTTTCGCTCGCGGCTGAAAGGCCGCAGCATTTCATCCTGGTGGTGTTCTACCGCGGCCTGCATTGCCCCATCTGCCGGCGCTATTTGACCGAACTCGAGGCGCTGCTACCGGAGTTCGAGAAGCGCGGCGTCGCCGTATTCGCTGCCAGTTCCGACCCGCAGGACCGCGCCGAACAAGCGAAGTCGGACTGGGGCCTGGCCAATCTGCGCGTCGGCTACGGCCTCTCGATCGACAACGCGCGCCGCTGGGGGCTCTACGTCTCCCGCTCCAAGGGGCCGAGCTCGAACGGCGTGGTGGAACCCGAACTGTTCAACGAGCCGGGCCTGTTCATGGTGCGTCCCGATGGCAGCCTCTACTGGGGCACCACCTCGACCATGCCCTTCGGCAGGCCGCACTTCAATGAAGTGCTGCAGAGCCTGGATTTCGTGATTGCGAAGGACTATCCGGCGCGCGGCGACGCCTGACCGCCGCCTGGCACGGTGAACCGAAGGAGAAGCGATGACGATCAAGGCCTTGACCCTGGACACCGGCGGCACCATCCTCGATTGGCACGGCGGCATCAGCCGCGCCTTCGCCGCTGCCGGTGCGCGGCGCGGCCTGCAGGCGGACTGGCACGAGCTCACCAACGAATACCGTCGCCGTTCGATGAAGGAAATGGTCGGGCAGATTCATCCCCGCTTCAACTTCGACGACGTGCATCGCCGGGTGCTCGACGAGGTGATCTCGGATTATCGGCTCGACGCGCTCACCGCAGAGGACCGGGACGCCATCTGGCGAACCTGGCACGCGCTCGATGCCTGGCCGGATTTCCCAGCGGTGCAGTCGCGCTTGCGGCGCAAATACGTCGTCGCCTCCCTGACCTTGCTGACGACCTCGCTGGTGATCGACGTCGCGAAAAAGAACGGCTTCGACTGGGACGCGATCATTTCCTGCGAAATGATCGGGATCTACAAGACGCGCCCGGAGTCCTATCTCACGGCAGCGAAATGGCTGCAACTCGAGCCGTCCGAAATCATGATGGTGGCGTGCCACAATTTCGACCTGAACGCCGCGCGCGCATGCGGCTTCAAGAGCGCGTTCGTGAAGCGACCTGCCGAATGGGGGCCGTCGGGACCGCCCGATCCTGCGCCGAATCCGAAGCATGATCTGATCGTCGATGACTTCGACGAACTGGCTGTGCGCCTGGGGGCCTAGGCTCCGCGTTGCTTAGACGCCCGGCTTGCCAGGTCTGGCCGGCAGCGGCAGGCGTGCCTCGTAGAGCACGTAGGGAGAGGCTTCCGCCCGCCGGAGCGCCGCGCCTATCGCCGCGCGCCCGACGCGGAACGACGGATCCTTCAGGGTGGCCCGATAGAAGCCGGCGTAGAAGGCGTCCGGGAAAACGGTGATGCGGCAGAGCACGGCCACCGCCCGACGCTCCCGCGCCCGCTCGTAGCGATAGCGGCGCAGCTCATCGGGGCGCAAACGGGTGTCGGCGCGTTCGACCGTGAGATCCAGGTTCACGTCCCGGGAGATCAGGCGGCGTAGGACGGTGGCCGGAATCACTTTCCCGTGTCGATCGAGTTGGGCGATCTCGACTTCGACCTTGGGCGTGACGTAGGTCGGAAAGTCGTGGCCGACGCCGGTGTTGGCGACGCTCAATTCGGCAGCGACGCGGCCGGCGGCGGCGGGCACGAGCGCTGAGCCGATGGTAAGCCCGGACCTCACCATCTCCGGATCGTGGATGCCGCGCCACAAGTGGCGCCGCTGCGGCATGTGGCAGGACTGGCAGCTCACGCCCGCGCGGGCGTAGCGGCTGGCCCGCCATTCTTCGTAGGTGTTCTCGAAGGGCTTGCCGTTCAAGCCCGGACCGCCCGCCGCGAACTGGTGGCAGGCGGCGCAGAAGCGCGAATCCTCGAAGGCGGGCGTCGCCCGCCAGCCGTCGTGGGGCAGTTGCGCGTTTGCGGCGGGCACCGTGCCGTCCGACCTGGGCGGGCCGTAGCGGCGGTTGCCGCGCACGTGGCAGCCGGCGCAGCTGAGGCCGTCGGCCGCTGAGGCGCCGTCGGCCAGCGGCGGCAGCATGCGTCCGGCGATCAGCGAGTCGACCAGGTGGTCTTCCTGTTCGGCCAGGGGCGCGTGGCATTGCAGGCAGGCCTGGTGCTGGTCACGGGCTGCGGGGCCCATGGCCTGCAATTGACCCAGCAGACCGGGGCTCATGGCGCGACTGTGCAAGGCGCTGCGCCAGTCGGCGAACTGACGCGGATGGCAGGCGCCGCAGGCCGCGGGTGAGAGCGAGGCTTCGAGCGGAGAAAAATTACCGGGCGCCGGGCCGTTGGCAGCCAGCGGCCGTTGCCAGTGGCGGGCCAGGAAGGCGGCGATGCCGGATGAAGCCGGGGGCGACCCGAGCGCGGTGCTCGGATCGCCGCCCGTCAGGGCGAACAGCAAGACGGCCGCGGCGAGCGGCCAGCCCTTGAGTTTCGCCCCCAGGGTCACCGACGCCTTACTTGGCGGCGCAAGGGTTGGCTGCCTTGGCGGCGCAGGGGTTGGCGGGCTTGGCAGCGCAGGGATTGGCCGGTTTTGCCGCACAGGGGTTGGCGGCCTTGCGCTTCGCGGGCTGGGCGCAAGGATTGGCCGGCTTCGCCGCACAGGGGTTGCTCATCGTGTCGGCGGCGGAGGCGGGCATAGCCAGCGCCGAGGCGATCAGGCCGGCGGCGCCCAGGGACAGGGTCTTGCGGATCAAGGTGGGGGTCATGGTGGTTTCCTTTTGCGGGTGGATGATAGCGCGCGGATCGTTATTTCGCGCAGGGGTTGGCCGGCTTCGCCGCGCAAGGATTCGCGGGCTTGGCCGAACAGGGATTGGCCGGCGCTTGGGGGCCCGGCTTGAAGGTCTTCTGCACCTGCCGGGTATAGGCGACCAGGGAGGCGAGTCCCTTGGAATGCCAGGGCAGGGGTTTGGCGGCCATGGGCATGACCATGCAGGCCTGGATCATTTCGTCCAGATGCACGCGCTTGATGCCGAGCTTGTCCTTCGCCATGCCGACCTGGTGCGGGTAGGGTTGGGCAAAGCTCGCCTGGAAGGCGCCGTGGCTCTGGTGGCAGGTGTTGCAGGACATGCCGTTGGTGGACAGTTTGGTATCGTTCCAGAGCTTCTCGCCCAGTTTGATGTCGCCGGCACGGGGCTTGTAGCCGGCGGGGCGGATCACGGCCTTGGCGGCCGCCGCCGGCATGCGGGCCGCGCAAGGATTGCCGGCGGCGAAGGCGGGTGCCGCCGAGAGCAACAGAACAGCAATCGCGAGGTGTTTCATTTCGTCTCCTTCATATCGAGGTGGTTAGGTTTATCAGCCAAGCCGGCGCCGCCTGGACGATCCAGGCTTCGAACAGCTTGTCGGCACCGCTGAGTATCATCAGGCCCAGCAGCAGCATGACGCCGCCGAAGGCCTGCTTGCCGATCTTGCCCGCCGTCAGCAGCCGGCCGCGCACGCGCAGCATTGCCTGGCGCGAGAGCAGTCCCAAAGCCGCCAGCGGCAGGCCGGCCCCCAGTCCGAACAGGGCCATCAAAACGGTCACTTGAGCGAGGTCCTTGCCCTGGCTCGCCAGGGTCACCGCCGCCCCCAGGGTCGGTCCGACGCAGGGACTCCAGACGATGCCGAGCAGCAGGCCGAGGACGAACTGCCCGGGCAGGCCTTCGAGCGTGAGCCTGGAGAGCAGGCCCTGGCCCGCGCCCGAGACGCCGGAGGCGGCCAGCGCGAAGCGCTCCTGCAGTCGCGGCGACAGCAGCAGGATGCCGAAGCCGACCAGCAAGACCGCGGCGAGGCTGCGGAATATCGCCGGATCGAGACCGAGCGAGGCGCCCGCGCTGGCGATCAGGACGCCAAGCAGGGTGAATGACAGGGTCAGCCCGGCGGCCAGGGCGAAGGGTCCGAGCCGATGCGCCGCCAACGCGGTGCCAAGCAGGATAGGCAGTAGCGGCAGGACGCAGGGGGAGAGCGTGGACAGTCCGCCGGCGGCCAAGGACAGACCGTAGGCGCCCAGCCCCAGGCTCGTTGCCTCCATCTCAGATCGCCCGCGAGAGGAGCGCGGCGATGCTGGCTTTGCGCGTGTCGCCGGTGGAGCGCCCGACTTCCCGCCCACCCTTGAACACGATCAGGGTGCTCTGGTACTGCACCTCGAAGTGCCTGACGACGTCCTTCTGATGGTCGAAGTCGACCCGCAACGCGGTGATGTCCCGCAGGGCCGGCGTCTTCAGCAATTCATTGATGATCGGATCCTGGGCCTTGCAGGTCGGGCACCAGTCGGCGTGGATGTAGACCAGGATGGGTTTGCCCGCCTGGTTCAAGGCGTCGAACTTCGCCATGTCGAAGGGCGATTGAGTGGTTTGGGCGGCCAGGGCGGAGCCGGAAGCGAGCAGGGAGAGGGAGAGCAGCAAGTAACGGAAAATTTTGGTCATGTCGGGTCTCCAGAAAATCACGGGGTATCCCTTAGTCGCGGCTAGCTCGGGTTTCTTACGGGGCCGCCCGATTATTCCTGGCGGCAGCTTGCCGCGACGAGACCTGTAAGAATTCTGGGGGCTGCCCCGACTATTGGATGACCGAGTTCCGGAGAGTCCGATGCGCGATACCCTGCCGTTGTTGATCGATACCGATTTCCCGCCGCTGCGCCGCGGCCGGCTGGAGGCCGTGCAGGCCAATCTCGGCTATCGCTGCAACCAGTCCTGCTTCCATTGCCATGTCGCCGCCAGTCCCCAGCGTAGCGAGACCATGGACTGGGCAACGATGGAGCTGGTCCTGAGCTTCATCGACAGGCAGGGCATCGCCACGCTCGATCTCACCGGCGGCGCGCCCGAGCTCAATCCGAATTTCCGCCGCCTGGTGTCGGCCGCGCGCGAGCGGGGCTTGCGCGTGATCGATCGCTGCAACCTGACCATCCTGAACGAGCCGGGGCAGGAGGATTTGGCCGAATTTCTCGCCACCCAAGGGGTCGAGATCGTCGCCTCCTTGCCCTGCTATCTCGAACACAACGTCGATGCGCAGCGCGGCGACGGCGTCTTCGAGTCCAGCCTCGCCGGCCTGCGCCGCTTGAACGCGCTGGGCTACGGCCAGCCCGACAGCGGACGCATCCTGAATCTGGTCTATAACCCGGTCGGCGCCAGCCTGCCGCCCGATCAGCAACAGCTGCAAGCCGAGTACAAGCAACAGCTGGCGACGCGCTTCGGCATCGTCTTCAACCAATTGTTCGCGCTGGCCAACATGCCGATCCAGCGTTTCGGCAGCCAGTTGCTCTCCCGCCACGAATTCGGCGACTACATGAGCCGGCTCAAGGGCGCGCATCGCGACGACAATCTCGCCGGCGTGATGTGCCGCACTCTGATTTCGGTGGGCTGGCAGGGGCAGGTGTTCGACTGCGACTTCAACCAGATGCTCGGCCTGCCGGTCTCCGGAGGCAAGGCGCGGGTGCATCTTTCCGAGCTGGAGGGTGAGGCACTCGAAGGCCGCCCGATTCGCGTCGCCGACCATTGCTATGGCTGCACCGCCGGCCAGGGCAGCAGTTGCGCCGGCGCGCTGATTCGGGAGGGCGAGGCGAATGCCCTCGCCTGAATCGCCTCGCGCCGAGGCGAGCCGCATCGGGTTCGACACCACCGTCGAGCTCGGTCGTCTGACGCCCGTGCTGCGCGCCGCCATGCTCGATGCCGGGCGCGAGGTCGGGGAGAGCCTGCGGGTCCTGGACAAGGCCGGCCTCAACCTCGTCGGCGAGGTGCTGCGCGGGCAGGGGGAATTCGTCGAACTGGAACACTATCCGAGAGATGACGTGTTCGATGCGCAGACTCACGGGCAGTATTACTACCACGCCCATCGAGGCCCGGAACTGGAGCATGGCCATTTCCACGTGTTCCTGAGGGCCGGCGGCATGCCTGCAGGCAGCGCTCCGATCGACCACCCGCAAGCCGGCGCTCCCTGGCCGACGGGAGACGCGGCCATCTGCCACCTGATCGCGATCTCCATGGATGCCTGGGGCTATCCGATCGGGATGTTCTGCTCCAACCGCTGGGTGACGGACGAGGCCTGGTATCCGGCGGAGCAGGTGATTGCGATGCTGGAATGCTTTGCTATCGATCACGCCAGTCCCAACGGGGCGGTGAATCGATGGCTCACCGCCATGCTGCGCCTCTATCGGCCATACATCGAAGCGCTGATCCGCCAGCGCGACGCCGTCGTCGCCAACTGGCAGGCGCGGCACCCCGAGGCGGACGTGTTCGAAGACCGGGCGCTGGAGATCACCGGCTATCTGGAGATCGATTGCGCCGACCTGGCTCGTCGACTTGAAGAGATGGAGCCGACTTGAACGCGGGCCGCAGCTGTCCCCTGAGCTATCGCTACGGCACGAGCGCGCTCGCCGTCTGCCCGGAGCAGGTCGCCGAAACGCTCTACGTCGTCGGCGGGCTCTACGGCAACCTGCCGGCGCTGGACGCCATTGAGGCTCTGGCGGCGCGCGAGCCGGGTCCGGTCACGCTGTGCTTCAACGGCGACTTCAACTGGTTCAACGTCGATCACCGGGCGTTTGCGGTAATCAACCGCCGGGTTCTCGGGCACGATGCGACCCTGGGCAACGTCGAGGCGGAACTGTTCGCGCCCGGCGACGAGGCGGGCTGCGGCTGTGCCTATCCCGAGCACGTCGATGGCGGCATCGTCGCGCGTTCGAACCGGATACACGCCCGTCTCAAGGCGACCGCGCAAGCGCATCCCGAACTCGTCGCGGTCCTCGCGCGCTTGCCCATGATTCGGCGCTACCGGATCGGTCCCATCGCCGTGGGCGTGGTCCATGGCGATGCGGAATCGCTGGCCGGCTGGCGCTTCGATGTCGCCGCCCTGGATGACGCCGAGAACCAGTCTTGGATTGCCGCGGCCTTCGCGCTTGCGGACGTCGACCTGTTCGCCAGCAGCCACACCTGCCTGCCGGTCGCCCGGCGCTATCGGTCGGGCGACCGGAACCGGCTCGTCGTCAACAACGGTGCTGCCGGCATGCCGAATTTCCGCGACGACCGGCGCGGGCTGATCACGCGAATCGGCCTCCGGCCGTCGCCGCACGCCGCGCTCCATTCCGGGCGGGTGAGTGGCGTGCATGCTTCGGCACTGGCGGTGCCCTACGACGACGCGCTCTGGCAGAAGCAGTTTCTGCGCAACTGGCCCGCGAACTCGCCCGCCCATGCCTCCTACTTCGGGCGCATCGCTCGCGGTCCCGATTACGATCTCGATCGGGCTTACCTTCCGCGCCTGCCGGAATCGCACTGACATTTCCCATTCAACCCCCGAGGAGCCTTGCAAATGAAACAAAGTGCCTATTTCCGCAGCATCCTGCTAGCCAGTCTGCTGGCTGCAGCCGTCCCGGCAGTTCGCGCAAAAAGTCCTGCAGCCGCGCCTGCTCCCCATACCGTGATCGGGGCGTTTCTTGCACCCCCCATGGGCGCGGGCCCGGGCAAGCTGGCCGTGCTGCAGCTGCCGCAGGGTAAGCGCCACGATGTCAGCTTCGGCCAGGCGGGCACGCCCAGCGGCAACAGCTTTTATGTCGCAGTGGATGCGCGGACCCACCGAGTCTTCGTCCCCAGCATTGCCGGCACCACCACGGTCGCGGACTACCTCGATGGCAAGATCGAGCAGCAGTTCAAGAGCATTCCCGGCGGGCGCGTGGCCCGCCTCTCGCCGGATCGGCAGACGGTGTTCGTCCTCTCCGGAAAGTCGCTCGCCGCCTACTCGACCCGCGACGATGCGCTGCGCTATCAGGCGTCGGTCGGAGGCAATGCGCTGGCCTTCAACAAGGACGGCAGCCGCTTGTACGTGGGCGGCAACATGAGCGAGACGATCGCCGAAATCGATACCGCCAGCGGCGAGATCGAGCGTCAGATCCCCATCGCTCATTCGGGCGATCTGGCCTGGGCGAACGGGCTGCTCTTTTCCGCGGACATGAAAAGCGGAGTGATGACGGCGTTCAATCCGCAGACCAATCGGATCGTCGCGATGCCCACCGGCGAGGTGGATCCGCATTTCGCCTACAACAAGATTCCGGCGGCAAGCGCCGGCTTCATGCAGTTGGCCGTCAGCCCGCGTCAGGACCGTGTCTATGCCGCGGGCTTTTCCGGCCACGTGCTGCACTTCTCGACGACGGATCCGACCTATTTGGGCCAGGTGAAAATTTCCGCGGGAAAAAGCGGTCCGAACAAGCTAAGCGGGCTGGCGGTGCTGCCGGATGCCGCCGAGGCGATCACCACCGTTGAGAACCGTCACGAATCCGTACTGATCGATTTGCGTACTGGAAAAGTGCTCAAGCACCTGCCGAAAGTGGCCAGCAATCGTTGGATTCTGGCCGATTGATCGGGGATTGCAGCAAGCGTCGGATCGCGTTTCACAGCCTGGCGGGCTGGATTATCGTCGCCGGCGTGATGCGCGATCTGTCCGAATGTCTGGAAGGAGCCGGAAAAAATTACGCGCCGTTTTCATTTGCCGAACCGATTCAGCGCCTTGCTCAAGAGTCACCTGGATGGGCAACGAAGCCTGGCGTGAAACGAGCATGAATGCTGACCATGTTGTCTCTCTACTTACCGATTTCTGAGTAAATAGATTCACCTCCCAACCCAGTTCCATTTCACGAGAGTACAGCCATGAACCCACCTGCAATGCCGACGCCGCGCCTGGCACCCCTGCCCATCGATCACACTTCGGAGCTCAAAGATCACTTCGAATTGCACAAAAAATCCCTGGGGTTCATTCCAAACAGTTCGCTGATCATGCAGCGCAAGCCGAAGATCGTGAAGGCGTTTTCTCAGCTGACGGCGGCGATATGGGACCCGGAAGGAGAGATTGACCGCGGCTTTAAGCGCCTGATCGCGCATATGGCTAGCCGTGCCGCAGGTTGTCAATATTGCATGGCCCATACTGCGGGGGGTGCGTTGCGTTTCGGGGTTTCCGATCAGCGGCTTGCCGCCATTTGGGAGTACCGGTCGAGCCCGCTGTTTACCGAGGCAGAACGCGTTGCGCTGGATTTTTCACTGGCCGCCGGCTCGGTACCCAATGACGTCACCGACGACATGTTTGCCCAGATGCGCAAATATTGGACGGAAGGCCAGATTGTCGAAATTACCGCGGTGATTTCGCTGTTCGGCTTCCTGAATCGCTGGAACGACACGATGGCGACTCCCCTGGAGGAAGAGCCCATCGAGGTCGGCGAGAAGTTCCTGGCGTCCCATGGCTGGCAGGCCGGAAAACACGCACGCTAGCATTGCGGTGTCACGCGCTGGGCCAATGCCTCTTTCTCCACGGGGCAAACCCGGCACGGAAGGCTGCGCTGCGGCCGCCCTTGCCTGACCGGCGCGTTGCCCGGAATGAAGCCTGGGCTCAGGCGTGCATTGCCTCCAGCGCCATCCCCTTGCCCTCGACGCCGAAGAAGTACCAGGGCACCATCACCGCCGCGCCGATCAGCCAGAAGCTCGTCAGCAGCCACAGCGCGGGCATCATGCCGTAGGTGTCGGCCACCCCGGTGAGTAGCAGCGGTGCGCCGAATGCGCCGATGCGGCCGAAGGCGACCGACAGGCCGATGCCGGTCGAGCGCAGGTGGGTGGGGAATATCTCCGAAAAGGTCGGATAGGCCGAGACCCAACTGCCGGTGGCGAACAGATTGGCGAGCGTGAAGGCCGCCAGCACCCAGCGCCAGTCGTGGGTCAGGGTGGCGGCGGCGAGGCCGAGCACGCCCAGCGCCGCCAGGACGTAGAACACCGGCACGGTGAGCTTGCGGCCGCTGCGGTCGAGCAACAGCGCCACCAGGATGCCGCCGACCAGCGCCCCGACGTTGCCGATCAGGTAGAACCAAGGGACGAAGTCGGCGGCGATGTGGATCGCCGGCAGGATGAACAGCGCCAGGAAGGCGAACAGGCCGTAGTAGCCGGCGGCCTCGGAGAAATCGAGCAACGCACCGAGCGCCAGGCGACCGGGATGGCGTTCCACCAGTTCGCGCGTCTGCCGCCAGAAGCTCGCGTACGGCGGCTGATGAGATTTTTGCACTGCGGATGGGGCCGACCGGGAGCCGTCGAAGCGGGCATGCTCGACGTCGCCCACCACCTTCGCTGCCGCCTGCACCTCGCCGTGGGCGATCAGCCAGCGCGGCGATTCCGGGATGTAGCGGCGCGCCAGGGCGGCGAACACCGCCACCAGGGCGCCGAAGCCGAAGGCCACGCGCCAGCCCAGGTCGGGCGGCAGGCGGTTGAGCACGAACAGGGACACCAGGGCGGCGAGGATCGCTCCCAGCGACCAGAAGTTCATCACCGTGGCGTTGGTCTTGCCGCGATGGCGGGCGGGGATGAATTCGCTGATCGCGGCGTTGATCGCGGCATACTCGGCGCCGACGCCGATGGCGGTGAGCAGCCGCAGCGCCATCAACGAAGCGTAGTCCCAGGCGAAGGCGGTGAAGAAGGTGAAGGTCCCGTAGAGCAGCAAGGTGGCGAGGAACAGGCGCTTGCGTCCGTAGCGGTCGGCGAGATAGCCGAACAGATAGGCGCCGATCATGATGCCGACGAACCAGATGCTCAGCACCCAGGAGGCTTGCAGATTGGTGAGCTGCCAGAGGGTCTTGAATACGGAGATGAAGTTGCTGACGATGGTCACCTCGAAGGCATCGAGCAGCCAGCCGATGCCCAGCGCTGCGGTGATCGCGGTGTGCACCCGGTTCCAGTGGGCAAGGTCGAGTCTGCGCAGCAGCATGGCGGTCATGGCGGTCCTTTCCGGTGATCGCGAAGTTATCCGAAGTTATCAGAGGGTCGAATGGCGGGCCGGCTTCAGCCGGCCCTATCATTAGTCGCCGGATGCCGCTGATTTCTTACAGGGTCTTCTGCGCGCGCAGCCAGCCTGAGGGGCTGACGCCCAGTTCCCGGATGAAGGCGCGGGAAAACGCCGGCTGGCTGCCGTAGCCGACCTCCTCCGCCACCAGCGGCAGGGGACGGCCGCGGCGCAGCAGGCGCTGCGCCAGGGCGATGCGGACGCGGGCGAGAAACTGCCCCGGCGTGATGCCGACGACCTCCCGGAACGTCCGGGCGAAGCCGTTGCGCGAGAGGCCGGCGCGCGCCGCCATGGCCTCCAGACTCCAGGGCCGACGCGGATCGTCGAGCAATCCGCCGAGCAGGCCGGCCAGGCGGGCATGGGCGAGGCCGGCGAGTATCCCCCGGCTCACCAGTCGAGTGTCGATGGCGTAGCGGACGATGTGGATCAGGAGGATGTCGCAGAGGCGGTCGAGCATCACCTGACGACCGGCTTGGTTCGTCTCGGCTTCGGCGAACAGTGCCGTCAGCGTCGAGTCGAGGCGGGGCACGGCGCTGAAGGGGATGATCACCACCTCGGGAAGAGACTGGGTGATGGCGTTTTCCAGGCCGGCATCGTAACGGATGCTGGCGCACAGCACGTCGGCGGCGATCGAACCGCCGGCGTCCAGGCGGTGATCGAGCGGCCGCGGATAGAATAGCAGGCTCGGCTCGCGCACCAGGACAGCGCGCCCGCCGGCACGGGAAGCGCGCAGCTGGCCGGAGCGGATCACGTGCAGATGGCCCACACCCTCGTCGGCGCCGAAGCGGTGCAGGCCGCACAGCGATCCGGCATAGAAGGTATTGGCGTGCAGGCCGACGTGTTCCAGCAGCCTGGAAATGCCGTCAGGGTTCATGGTCTGGTTGCGGATCGTGCGAATGGTTATGAACAATGTACTGATGATAACCCATTAGCCCTGGCCTCGCCTTAATCTCAACCCACGTCACAGAGAACTCGTGGCGAGCAGCCAATCCCACCCATCAGGAGAACATCATGCCACAACATTTCGTCGCCAAGACGCTCAAGGGCGTCACCCTCGAGGCCGCCGATCCCGCCCAGTTGGAGGTGCTGGAGAGCGCCCGGAAACAGGTCGGCTTCATTCCCAACATGTACGCCAACATGGTCAACGTGCCCGGCGTGCTGACCACCTATCTGCACGGCTACGCCGCCTTCCGCCAGCATTCCGGCCTCACGCCCACCGAGCAGGAGGTGGTGTTTCTCTCGATCAGCCAGCAAAACGGCTGCACCTACTGCATGGCCGCGCACAGCATGATCGCCGACAAGGTCTCCGGCGTGCCGGCGCCGGTGCTGGCGGCGCTGCGCGCCGATCAGCCGATTCCGGACGCCAAGCTGCGCGCGCTGCACGACTTCACCCGGGAATTGGTGAAGACCTCCGGCAAGCCCAGCCAGGCGGTGGCCGATGCCTTCCTGGCCGCCGGCTACAGCGAGACGACGGCGCTGCAGATCGTTCTGGCCACCGCCGTCAAGACACTGTCGAACTACAGCAATCATCTGTTCCAGACGACGGTCGATGACCGCTTCGCGGCCTACAAGGTGGCCTGAATTTCCGGGCGGGGCACCGGACGGCTGCGGCTGCCTTTTGCAGCTGCGGCCGTTTTCTTGCGCGGATACGATCGCGGTGATGACATACGGAAGGAACGCGAATGGTTACGATGGAATCTTTATCTGTTTTCTGGGACGCTAGCCTATACGTTATCGGCGTGCTGGCAATCTTGCTGATATACCTGCCGTTTTCGCCGATGACCATTGATCTGGTGAATTTCTCGCGCGACCTTCAGGTTGCCATTTATCTCCGTCGTCACGTGCTTTGGACCATCGGCGGCGTGGCCCTTGGGGCGGTGGTGTTGCGCGGGTTGATGTGTGTCCTGGGCGCGCACGGCGCCTTCGATTCTGCCGGCGGGAAGCCGGATTTGCTGGACGTCGCGTGGTTGTTGGGCAGTTCCTACGGAATGCTGGTGTCGCCGGACACCGGGTGGTTTTGGACCGTGCTCGTAACCATCGCCGTGTTCGCCTTGCTCTTCTGGAGCGGTTACGTGCCCTACGTGATGAGTCCCCCGGGTCGGCATCAAATACTCACTGTGGCCGAATCGGACGCCATACTGTGCCCGGATGACATCGTGCTCGGTCTCGTCGTGGACGACGAGGCACGCGCGTATCCGCGCGACACGATAGCCAGGCCGCACTATTTTAAGGACACCATCGGCAAGACGCCGCTAACCATTTCCTACTGCATCCTGTGCAACAGCGGTGTTGCCTTCAAATCCGCGCTGGAAGGCCGGGAACTGGATCTGAAATGCGTGACAGCTTACAACAACAACATCATCTACTACGAGCCGGCTAGGGGCAACTTCATCCAGCAGCTTGACGGCAAGGTTTTTCACGGCCCCGACGTGGGGAAGTCCCTGGTTTCCTATCCCGTGGTGCTGTCCACTTGGAGAGCATGGAAGCAGAGGCATCCGGAGACGAAACTCTATCACGCGCCTGCCGTCACCTTGCGCGACAGGCTGGTCGCCCGGATGCTCCAAACGCTGATACCGATCTCGAAGCTGTCTCGGCGATCAAAACCATGGCATCGCATCCGCGGAAAACTCGACCTACGGCTGCCCGCAATGTCTCCAATCATCGGGGTGGAAATCAACGGCGACGCCTGCGGCTATTCGCTGGATGATCTCAGACGCAATCCGGCGTTCAGCGATACCGTCGGTGGCGAACCCATTGTCGTTTTTTATGACATAGAGCACGATGTGGCAGCGGTCTTTTCGTGCAAGCTGGATACGGGATTGACTCTGAATTTCGTTGCGGTCGACAAGCGCGGTACGGCGGCCATCGCGCGCGACAGGGAGACGGATACGCTGTGGAGCGTGGCGGGCAAGGGGCTCGATGGCCCTCTTTCCGGACGAATACTCGCGGCCGCGCCCCATTTCAACAAGGTATTTTGGTTCAGCTGGGCGCTCTTCAAGCCGAGCACACGGGTCCACGCCACCCCCTCGTAATTATTCCGTGCCGGTTCTTGTTTGTCAGGGCGGGGTGTAAGAATCCGCGCGTTTCATGCGACTAAGCCTTAGTGCCGCCATACAGTTTTCGGGCGACCCACCGACGCACGCCAATCACACGAGGAACGCCACCATGCTTTCGGGAAAAACCGCACTGATCACCGGATCGACCAGCGGCATCGGTCTGGGCATCGCCGAACAACTCGCCGGCGCCGGCGCCAACATCGTCTTGAACGGCATCGGCGATGCCGTCGAGATCGAGACGACGCGGGCGCGCCTGGCCGCCAGCCACGGCGTCACGGTGCGCTATGACGGCGCCGACATGAGCCGGCCCGAGGCCATCGCGGCGATGTTTGCCGGAATCGCCGCGGAATTCGGCGGCGTCGACATCCTGGTGAACAACGCCGGCATCCAGCACGTGGCGCCGATCGACGAGTTTCCGCCGGAAAAGTGGGACGCCATCATCGCCATCAACCTGACGGCGGCTTTCCACACCATCCGCCTCGCCCTGCCGTTCATGAAGCGGAAAGGCTGGGGGCGGATCATCCAGATTGCCTCGGCGCACGCGCTGGTCGCCTCGCCCTTCAAGTCGGCCTACGTCGCGGCCAAGCACGGCATCGCCGGCCTGACCAAGACCGCGGCGCTGGAGGTGGCGGAGCGGGGCATCACGGTCAATGCCATCTGCCCGGGCTACGTGTGGACCCCGCTGGTGGAGAAGCAGGTGCCGGAGACGGCCAAGGCGCGCGGCATCAGCGAGACCGAGGTGATCCAGAACGTGCTGCTCGCAGCCCAGCCGACCAAGGCCTTCGTCACCGTCGACCAGGTGGCGGCCCTGGCCGGCTACCTGGCCGGCGACGCGGCGGCGTCGATCACCGGCGCGGTGATTCCGATCGACGGCGGCTGGACGGCGCACTGAGGCGATCGCGATGAACATCCAGGACATCCTCCAATTGCCGTCGATGCCGGCGGCGTCTCCCTCCTATCCGCGCGGTCCCTACCGCTTCATCGAGCGCGAATACCTGATCATCAGCTATCGCTCCGACCCGGAAGCGATCCGCGCGGCGCTGCCCGAACCCCTGGAGCCCGACGGCAGCGACACGGTGCTCTACGAATTCATCCGCATGCCCGACTCGGCGGGCTTCGGCAGTTATACCGAAGCCGGCGTGGTGATTCCGGCGTCGTTTCGCGGCGAGCTCGTCAATTTCACCGCCCAGATGTATCTCGACGATGAGCCGCCGATCGCCGGCGGACGCGAGATCTGGGGCTTTCCGAAAAAGCACGGCAAGCCGGCGCTGGCGGTGGTGCACGACACCCTGACCGGCACCCTCGACTACGCCGGGATCCGGGTCGCCGTCGGCACCATGGGCTACAAGCATCAGCACCTGCTCTACGACGTGGCCGGCAAGAAGCAGTGTTCCTCGGCCTCGATCATCGAGAAGATGGGCAGGACCCAGGTCAATCTCAAGCTCATCCCCGGGGTCGACGGACAACTGGAGATAGCCCAGCTGGTCGCCTACAATCTCACCGACATCGCCGTCAGGGGCGCATGGTCGGGCCCGGCGCGCCTGCACCTGACGGCCCACGTCAACGCGCCGGTGGCCGATCTGCCGGTGCTCAAGGCGCACGGCGGCCTGCATTTCATCGCCGATCTGACGCTGCCCTACGGCCGCGTGCTGTACGACTACCTCGCCGGACAGCCGGCCCCATCGAGAGGAGTATGAGCATGGCCAATGCCCGGGCAAATAGAACGGCAATTTCCAAGGATGAATCCTCCCCGCAGCGGCGGGCGCTGCCCCAGGTGGTGCTGGTGATGCAAGGCGGCGGCGCCCTCGGCGCCTTCCAGGCCGGCGTCTATGAGGCGATGCACGAGTCGGGCATCGAGCCGGACTGGGTGGTGGGCACCTCGATCGGCGCGATCAACGGCGCCCTCATCGCCGGCAACGCGCCGAAAGTTCGCCTGGATCGCCTGAAGGAATTCTGGCATCTGGTCGCCAGCGGCGCCTTGTCCGCCACGTTCTGGAACGGCTTCGGCCTGGGCGATCTGCCGCACCGCCTGGGCGCCGTGGCGCAAGGCATCCCCGGCTTCTTCACGCCCAACCCGGGCGCCTGGTTCGGCAGCCACACGCCATTGGGCGTCAGCGACGCCAGCTTTTACAGCACCGCGCCCTTGCGCCGCACGCTCGCCGAACTGGTGGATTTCGGCCGCATCAGCCAGGAAGGCACGCGACTGACCTTGGGCGCGGTGAATGTCGGTTCCGGGCGCATGCGCTACTTCGACAGCCGCCGCGATCCGGTGGGTCTGGAGCACGTGATGGCATCGGGCGCGCTGCCGCCGGCGTTTCCCGCGGTGATGATCGACGGCGAGCCTTATTGGGACGGCGGCATCTACTCCAACACCCCGATCGAGGTGGTGATGGACGATCATCCGCGCCGCGACTCGCTGATCTTCGCCGCGCAACTATGGCAACAGCAGGACGCGGTTCCGGATTCCATCCGGCAGGTGATGAACCGCTACAAGGACATCCAGTACGCGAGCCGGGCCGAGAGTCATACCGCGCGCCAGCGGCAGATCCATCATCTGCGCCACGTGGTGCGCGAACTGGGTACCCTGCTGCCGGCGAGCGTCCGCGCCCAACCGGCGGTCAAGGAACTTCTGGGCTGGGGTTGCAGCACGGTGATGCACGTGCTGCCCCTGCAGGTTCCGGCGCTGGACGGCGAGGACCATTCCAAGGACATCGACTTCACTCCCAAGGGCATAGCGGCGCGCTGGCAGGCCGGCTACGAATTCGCCCTGAGGAAGATCGCCGAGGCGCCCTGGAACGAGCCCGTCGATCCGGTTGCCGGCATAGTGGTGCACGCTTAGACTGGCGGACCGAGACTCATCCGGCGAGAGGAAATGGCCTTGGCCAATTACGACTATCAGCTGTTCGTCATCGGCGGCGGCTCGGGCGGGGTGCGCGCCGCCAGGGTCGCCGCCGCCCACGGCGCGCGCGTGGCACTCGCCGAGAGTTACCGTTACGGCGGCACCTGCGTCATTCGCGGCTGCGTGCCGAAAAAATTGCTGGTCTATGCCGCGCATTTTTCGGAAGACCTGGCGCTGGCCGAGGGTTTCGGCTGGAGTGTACCGGCCGCGAGCTTTTCCTGGGCCATGCTGATCGCCGCCAAGGACCGCGAAATTGCGCGGCTGTCCGCCCTGTACGAAACCAATCTGCGCCGCTCCGGCGTCGTCCTGTTCGAAGGCGCCGCGCGCCTGGCCGACGCCCACACGGTGGTGATCAACGGTGAGCGCCATAGCGCCGAGCACATCCTGATCGCCACTGGCGGCGCACCGGTGATGCCGGCCATTCCCGGCATCGAATACGCGCTGAGCTCGAACGAGGTCTTCGAGTTGCCGCAACTGCCCGAGCGGGTGTTGATCGTCGGCGGCGGCTACATCGCTGTCGAGTTCGCCGGCATATTTCACGGCCTGGGCACCGAGGTCACGGTCGCCTATCGGGGCGAGCAGATACTGCGTGGTTTCGACGACGACCTGCGCCGCCACCTTCACGACGAGATGCGCCGCAAGGGCATCAACATTCGCCTAGGAAGCAAGGTGACGCGCATCGAGCGCCGAATCGATGGCGTGCTGGAGGCCGTCTTCGACGGCGATGCGGGAAGGCAGTCCTTCGACGCGGTGCTCTACGCCACCGGCCGGGCGCCGAACGTCGCCGGCCTGGGCCTGGCCGAACTCGGCGTCGAACTGGAGCCGGGCGGCGGCATTCGCGTAGACGAACTGGGCCGCAGCAGCGTTGCCAGCATCTACGCGGTGGGCGACGTCACCGACCGGATCGCGCTGACGCCGGTCGCGATCCGTGAGGGCGCCGCCGTCGCCGACACCCTGTTCGGTCCCACCCCGACCGAGGCAGCGATCGCCAGCGTGCCCTCGGCGGTGTTCAGTCAGCCGCCGATCGGCATCGTCGGTCTGAGCGAGAGCGAGGCGCTGGCGCGGTACGAAGCCATCGATATCTACCGCACCGAGTTTCGTCCGCTGCGGCAAGCCTTCCGCGAGGACGGCGAGCGGACGCTGATCAAGCTGATCGTCGATGCCGCCAGCCAGCGCGTGCTGGGCGCGCACATGGTGGGCGCCGATGCGCCGGAAATCATCCAGGGCCTGGCCATTGCCGTGCGCATGGGCGCGACCAAGGCGGACTTCGACGCCACGCTGGCGATTCATCCCACGGCCGCGGAGGAGTTTGTTACCCTGAAGGAAAAAACCACGCGATACCGGCATGACTGACGATCACACGCCCGCCGCCGAGGAAATCGTCGCCGGCCTGCTTCGGCCGGCAGCAGCGATCTCCCCCAAATACTTCTACGACGTCCGTGGCTCGGAGTTGTTCGAAGCGATCACCGAACTGCCCGAGTATTATCCGACCCGTACCGAGCGCGAAATCATGGCGACCCACGCCGACGCCATCGCCGCCAAGATCGGCGCCGGCGGCACGGTGATCGAACTGGGCGCCGGCAATTGCGAGAAGGCGCGTGAGCTGTGCGCTTCGCTGCGGCCGGCGCGCTTCGTCGCCGTGGATATTGCCGCGGAATTCCTGCGGGGAGCGGTCGAGAGAATGCGCTCGACGTTTCCATGGCTCGACGTCCGCGCCGTCGCCGCGGATCTGAGCGCCGAAATTGCGCTGCCGGCCGATCTGCCGCGAGAACGGCGGCTGGTGTTCTATCCCGGCTCGTCGATCGGCAACTTCGATCCGTCGCAAGCGCTCGATCTGCTCGCGCGCATCCGGCACCTGCTGGACCAGGACGGCGGCCTGCTGATCGGCGTCGATCTGGAGAAGGACGCGGCCGTGCTCGAATCCGCCTACGACGACGTCGTCGGCGTCACCGCCGCTTTCAATCGCAACGTCCTCGATCACGTCAATCGACTGCTCGGCAGCGATTTCGATGCCGCTCAGTGGCGGCACCATGCCTTCTACAACGCCGAGGAATCGCGCATCGAGATGCACCTGGAAGCGGCGACCGCGCTCCGGGTGGCCTGGCCCGGCGGCGAGCGTTTCTTTGCGCGCGGCGAGCGGATCCATACCGAGAACAGCTACAAGTACCGGATCGGAAGCTTCATCGAACTGCTCAATCGCGCCGGCTTTCGCCACGCCGAGACCTGGACCGACGAGCGCCGCTGGTTCGCGGTCATCCTGGCCCATCCCTGAAACTCCTGCCGAGAAAATCGCGATGAGCCTGACCACACTCTCCGACCGTTACCGCGCGGTGCGCGCCCGCACCCTGGCGCTGGCCTCGCCCCTGTCCGCCGAGGATTGCTGCGTGCAGTCGATGCCCGACGCCAGTCCGACCAAATGGCATCTGGGGCATACCGCGTGGTTCTTCGAGACCTTCGTGCTGGAGCGCATGGAGAGCGGCTTCGCGCCCTTCGATCCGGCCTTTCGCGTGCTCTTCAATTCCTACTACCAGGCCGTCGGCGACCGGCATCCGCGTCCGCAGCGGGGGCTGCTCACCCGCCCCGGCCTGGATGTCGTGCGCGACTATCGCGCCGCGGTGGATCGCCGGATGCTGGCGCTGCTGGGCTCAACATCGGCTAACGCCGAACTGCAGGGACTCGTCGAACTCGGCCTGCAGCACGAGCAGCAGCATCAGGAACTGCTGCTCACCGACATCAAGCATCTGCTCTGGCGCAATCCGCTCCATCCCGCCTACGGCCCCGCCGTGCCCGACTCCGGGCCGGCCCCGGCGCTGACCTGGCGGGATTTCGCCGGCGGCCTGATCGAGATCGGCCATACCGGCGACGACTTTTGTTTCGACAACGAGAGGCCGCGCCATCGCGTCTATCTGCAGCCCTATCGGCTGGCATCGCGTCTGGTCAGCAACGGCGAGTACGCCGGATTCATCGCCGCCGGCGGCTACGCCGCCCCGTCCCTCTGGCTCGCCGAGGGCTGGGACTGGCAAGTGGCGCAGGGGCGGGCTTGTCCGCTGTACTGGCAGCGGGACGAAGCCGGCTGGCGGGAGTTCACGCTGGGCGGTTTGATCCCGCTCGACCCGCAGCGGCCGGTGCTGCACGTCTCCTACTACGAGGCCGACGCCTACGCGCGCTGGGCCGGGGCGCGGCTGCCGAGCGAGGCGGAGTGGGAAAATTCGGCGGCCGCGCAACCGGTGTTCGGCCACTTCGCCGACAGCGGCGAGTTCCATCCGCGCGCCGCGGGGGAGGGGCTTGCGCAACTGTTCGGCGACGCCTGGGAATGGACGCAGTCGGGCTACGCGCCCTATCCGGGCTTTCGCACGCCGGCGGGCGCCGTGGGCGAATACAACGGCAAGTTCATGGTCAATCAGTACGTCCTGCGCGGCGGCTCCTGCGCGACGCCGGCCGGCCACGTGCGCGCCAGCTACCGGAACTTCTTTCCCGCCGCCGCCTGCTGGCAGTTCTCGGGCATCCGGCTGGCGCGGGATGCCTGAGCCCGAGTTTCAATCGACGACTTCGACGTCGCGCCAGAACGCGACGTAGCCGGCGATGTTCGCCGCCGCCGTTTTGGGGGCGGGATAAAACCAGGCGGCGTCCTTATTGACCCGACCGGCGACCTCGATGTCGTAGTAGCTGGCCTGGCCCTTCCAGGGGCAGGTGGTATGCGTTCCGCTCGGACGGAAATAGCGCATGTCCAGCGCTTCGGGCGGAAAGTAGGTATTGCCTTCCACGGTTTCGAAACGCTCGGTCTGCGCGATCACGACGTCGTTCCACAGGGCTTTGGGCAAGATAATCTCCTCATCGATGATTCTTGGTCGTTCGGCTCGCGCACATTCTTACAACCGTCATCAACACACCGCACCCGATCGAGTCAACGCAAGCCGAAGGCGGGGCGCAGCCGCACGCCGAGCCAGTTGCCGGGCAGCGCGCAAGCGATCCACAACCAGCCGTGCAGGCTGGTGGACGCCACCCCGGAAAAAAATGCGCCGATATTGCAGCCGTAGGCGAGACGCGCACCGTAGCCCATCAGGGCGCCGCCGATCAGTGCCGCGGCGAGGGATCGAGCCGGCACGTGCCAGGTCGTCGCCAGGCTTCCCGCGGCCGAGGCCGCGATGAAAGCGCCGAGCACGATGCCAATGTCCATCACCGAAGTTTCGTCGGCGAGCACCGGCGCCGCGAGGGCGTGTTGCTGGAACACGCCATGCCAGTAAGTCGATCCCGAGGCATTCCAGCCAAGGGTGGCCGCAGCTTTCGCCGCCCACAGGGTGAACGCCCAGGTGATGCTCCAGGGATGGCCGGAGGAGACCAGGGTGGCGAGATTGAGCAGCGCGAGCATGGCCGCGCCGGCGGACAAGGGCCAGGGTCCGAAAATCACCCGGGCGAAGGCCGCCTCGCGCGCGCGTGGCGGCAGCGCCGGCTCAATCGGCTGCGGTGGCGATTGTTTGATCGTCCGCAGCAGGGCGCTGAGTCCGGCGAGCAGGGCCAGTTGCAATGCCACCGCCGTCGGCCAGCCGAACAACTCGCCGAGTACGATCTCGCCGGCGTCGGGCAACCGCTGCCACAGCCCCATCTGAAGGCTCGCGGCGAAACCGCCGGCACAGAAGGCGACGAGCGTCGCCGTCATGCGCACGCTGCCGCCACCGAGCGCGTAGAGCGTGCCGCTGGCGCAGCCGCCACCCAGTTGCATGCCGATGCCGAAGAACAGGGCGCCGAAGGCGAGTTGCCAGCCGACCGGTGCGCTGGCGCCGACCACCGGCACGCCGAAGGCGGAACCGGCAGCGAGTACCGGAGCGAAGAGCACTGTCGCCAGCGCCAGCATCAGCAACTGCGCTTGCACCGGCGCGATCTCGCGCGCGACCAGCAGTCGTCTGTAGGCGGCGCTGAAACCGAACGCCGCGTGACTCAGGCTCACGCCGGCCAGCGCGCCCAGCGCCAGCAGCCATGAGAGCCGGGCATTCGGAGTGGCGAGGGCGACGGTGCCCAAGGCGACCAAGCCTGCCAGCAACGCCCGCCAGCGCGGCGACGGGCGGCTGGCGTCAGCTACCGACGGCGTCGCGGACAATCTTCTCGAATACCGGGTCGAGCTCGCGCGCCATCGCGTCGAGTTCGGCGCTGCCGAAGGGCGCGAACACCGCGCTGGGCGCGCGCCAGGTGACGTGGGTCTTGCCATCGGCGTCCTCGGTCAGGTAGAGCCGCAGCGGCGCCTCGATGCCTGCGGGCACGCTCGCCGCCAGCATTCTCACCGCGTAATCGTTGCGGAACACCATCAGCACCAGATTGCCGCGAATCTTGACGCCGCGCGCGGCGGCGCCGCGGCTGGCGCTGGCCTCTGCGATCAGACCCATCTTGTTCGCCTTGATCGATTGCTCCAGGCGCGCGGCCATCGTGTCGAAGCCGTAGCTCGAGGCGACGGTGTGGGTGCCGGGTAAAGGCTGCGCATTCTGGGCCCAGCTCGCGTGAGCGGAGAATGCCAGCAGCAGGGCGAGCAGAAATGAACGAATGGATTTCAGCATGAGATGCTCCTGGTGAATGAAAACGGGCTTCCTGGGCTGCGGCTTACCGAAGCTGGAATCATCGGGGCTTTGCTTTGCGCGCCCAGCGTTTCACGATCATCCAGCCGAGCAGGACAAGTGCTCCGGCCGACAGCCAGGCCCAGTTCCAGGCCGATGCATTCAGCAGGCTGTCGCCGAAGACATTGAGCAGGACGGTCAGCGGCAGGATGCCGAGTCCGGTGGCCCAGAGGAAGGTCCACCAGGATATATCCATCAGCGCGGCGCTGTAATTGAGCAGGTTGAAGGCGATCACCGGAATCAACCTGCCGATCAGCAAGGCCGCGCCGCCGCGCCGGGTGGACCAGTCGGACAGTCGACGCCGTTGGGCACCGGAGAGCATGCGATAGACGAAGGGCCGGCCCAACAGGCGCACCAGTGCGAAGGTGGCGACGGCGCCGAGCATCGCGCCGATCCAGGTGACCAGCGTGCCCCACCAGGGTCCGAACACCATGCCGTTGGCCAGGGTGATGAACTCCGAGGGGAAGGGTAGGAAGGCGTGCACCACCATCAGTGCAATCGACCCCAACGCGGCCCAGGGCCCCCAGGAGCGCAGGTGCGCCACCGTGCCCGCGACGGTATCCTCGATGCCGAAGCTGGCCCGCATCGGCCATAGCCACCAGGCAAGGATGCCGACGACGATCATCATAAGCAGCCCCCCGCTCAGTACCAGTCTGACGCTATTGAGCTCGGTCTTGCGCTGACCAGCAGTCATGGATCCACCGGGGGATCGGGGAGCCGGTCATCGGGCTGGAGGTGCCGCAGCAGGCCGCTATAGCCAGTATCATGAAGACGCTTTGCCGAAGAGGAAAAATAATCTGGGGCCGCCTTGATGCCCAGCCCTTCGACCAAGCGGTTCATGAAGTTGAACAGTGCGCAAGTGGCCACGGCATCGTGCAGGGCCTGATCATCCCAGCCCACGGCAAAGACCGCATCTGCGTCGGCTTGGGTCATCCTAGACGGCGACAGCGTCAGTTTGCGCACATAGCGCAAAATCGGCTTGATTTTCTCGTCGATCACCGCCCGGTCGACATCTTCGATGAGCTGAACCATCAAGCCTTCCGGAATGCCGAACTGGCGCGCGGTGGCTTCGTGCACGCCATGACAGTAGCCGCAGGCATTGAGCCCAGAGACGAAGGCCGCGATCAATTCCCGGTCGGCCACACTCAGCGGGGATGGACCCCGGAGCAGGATCTCGTGGTATTCGAGCAGGGGCTTCGCAGTAGCCGAAAAACGCTTGAATACATTCAGTAGTACGGCATCGGAGGGCAGTGAGTTCAGAAATGACATGGCCGTGGTTTTCCTTTGGCGTGGTTGTTGGGCAGTGGCAGCGATCTTCCATCAGTCGCAGCATCGGGCGATTTTCTTACAGCCATGATCATGGGGTGTGTAAGGAATGGGCGCCGGCAGCGACTAATGTTCGTTATCGTCACGATCCTTCAATACCGCCGCCCCGGCCGGCCCATGATAGGCAATTGCGCAAGGAGAAACCATGTTCTGGGGAGCAAAGAATAAAACCATCGCCGACTTGAGCTCGCGGCTCGCCGCGGCTGAGAGCGAGCGTGACAGGCTGGGCCGGGAAGTCGGCGAGACGCGCACCCAACTGGCAGCTGCCGAAGCGCGAATCGCGGCCCTGGAGGGCGAGAAGGCGGGCTCGGCTGCCATCGCCCAGGCCGCGACCAGTTTCGGTGCATCTTTCGCTGCGGTGCGTGGATCCTTGCAGTCGCTGGCCTCCGACATGGAGGAGAAGCGCCATCGCGCCGCCGAGTCCTCGGTCGACACCATGAGCAATCGCGACGCGATGCTGCGCATACTCGGCTACTTCGACGTCATTTCGCAAGGCACCCAGGCCAGCATGGAGCGCATCGAAAAGCTGGCCGAGCGCGCCGGCCAGATCGGCGGCATCATCCAGATCATCCGCGAGGTGGCCGACCAGACCAACCTGCTCGCCCTCAACGCCGCCATCGAGGCGGCGCGCGCCGGCGAGCAGGGCAGGGGCTTCGCCGTGGTGGCCGACGAGGTGCGCAAGCTGGCCGAACGCACCGCCAATTCGGCCAACGAGATCACCACCCTGGTGACCGCCAATCGCAGCGAGATGCAGGCTACTCGCCAGCACATCGGCGAATGGACGGCCAACGCGCAGCGCTTCGGCAGCGAAGGCAGGGCAACCGCCGGCACGATGGAAGCCCTCTACCAGACCACCCGCGGCATGGAGCTCACCATCGCCCAGAGCGCCCTGCGCGCCTTCGTCGAGTCCGTCAAGGTCGAGCATCTCGCCCTCAAGTACGGGGCGGTCGAGGCGCGGGTGTCCGGCAGCGACCATCCTGACTCCACAGCCACCGATGCCGCCGCTTGCCGGCTGGACCACTGGCTCGGTACCGGGGACGGCAAGACATGCTTCTCGCGGCTGGATGCGTTCCGACCGTTGGAGCGGGCGCACGGCGAATTCCACCGGCGCATGGCTGCCGTGCCGTCTCTGGCATCGGCTGTCGACATCCTGCAGGGCGTCAATGCCTTGGATGAGGCGGAACGCGAACTGGCGAACGCGATGGATCGACTGCTGAGCGACGCCGAGCAGCACGCGGACGTCTTTTGCGCCGCTTGATCACCAGTGGAAGCTGCCGTGCCAGACGCCGCGTTCGTGGCTGATGGCCACCCGCTTCGGCGCAATCTTGCGCAGCGCCTGGCTGTCGATGTCGATTTCCGGCTGGCGGCCCAGGCGTTCGGCGACCTCGAAGCTGCAGGCGGTGGAGGTGACCGGCCGGAAGTACAGGTGGAGCTTGTCGCTCGCAGCGACGGTCGGCCTGCCCCTGGAGTCCTCGCGGAAATGGACGAATTTTTTCACCAGGCAGGAGAAATACAATTCCAGCTCGACCATCAGCGGCGTCTCCCGCCGGGCCAGTTCGCGCTCGGCGGCGGCGCTCCACTCGACCAGGACGTCCTTGCCGTTGATGACGACGATAGCCCGATGGTCTTCTGTATGCATCGCCCTGCTCCCTGTGAATTGCCATGAACGGATTAGACGGGAATCCCCGCGGTTTTCTTACAGGCCGCACTGTAAGAATTGGCATCCCTGCGACGACTATAGCCTAAGACCTGGACCGATGACCGGCCCGGCTCATGGGCGAAGGATGAATGGTGCCGCAGCGCAAGACGCTTCTCCGAATATCGATCGTGCTGGCGCTCGTCGCGGCGCTGACGCTCTTCTTCGCCCTGGGGCTCGGACGCTTGCTCAGTCTCGATGCACTGAAGTCCGATCAGGCGAACCTGTTCGCCTGGGGTGCCGCGCATCTGGGCGTCGCCGTCGCGCTGTTCTTTTCGGCCTACGTGGCGATGGCGATGCTGTCGCTGCCGGGTGCCGCGATCATGACCATCGCCGCCGGCGCCTTTTTCGGTCTGGGCTGGGGCACGCTGATCGTCTCTTTCGCCTCCAGCATCGGCGCCACCCTGGCCTTCCTGGTGTCGCGCTTTCTGTTGCGCGACTGGCTGATGCGGCGCTTCGGCCAGCGCCTGCAGACCATAGACGAGGGCATCCGCCGCGAAGGGGCGTTCTTCCTCTTCGCGCTGCGGCTGGTGCCGATCTTTCCCTTTTTCCTGGTGAATCTGCTGTTCGGGTTGACCGCGATGCCCGTGCGCAGTTTCTACCCGGTGAGCCAGTTGGGCATGCTGGCGGGCACCCTGGCCTACGTCAATGCCGGCACCCAGCTCGCGCGCATCGACTCGCTCTCCGACATACGCTCGCCGGGTCTGCTGGCCGCCCTCGTCCTGCTGGGCGTCTTGCCGCTGATCGCCAGAAAGCTCGTGGAGATGGCGCGTGTGAATAAGGTTTATGCCCCCTGGAAGAGGCCGCGCCGTTTCGATCGCAATCTCGTGGTCATCGGCGGCGGCAGCGCCGGGCTGGTCACCAGTTACATCGCCGCGGCGGTGCGCGCCAAGGTGACGCTGATCGAGAAGCACCGGATGGGCGGCGACTGCCTCAACACCGGCTGCGTCCCCTCCAAGGCCCTGATCCGCTCGGCCCGGCTGCTCTCGCACATCGCGCGGGCGGCGGAATTCGGCATCGACGGCGCCCGCGCCGAGTTTTCCTTCGCCAGGGTGATGGAGCGCGTGCAGCGGGTGGTGCAAACCGTGGCGCCGCACGATTCGGTGGCGCGCTACACCGAGCTCGGCGTCGACGTGATTGAAGGCAGTGCCAGGATCGTCTCCCCCTGGGAGGTCGAGGTAACACGTAAGGACGGCGTCAGCGAGCGCCTGAGCACACGCGCGATCGTCATCGCCGCGGGGGCGCAACCCTTCGTGCCGCCGATACCCGGCATCGAACAAGTCGCTTACCTCACCTCCGACACCGTCTGGAATCTGCGCGAGTTGCCCCGGCGTCTGCTGGTGCTGGGCGGCGGGCCGATCGGTTGCGAGCTGGCCCAGGCCTTCGCCCGTTTCGGCTCCCGGGTGACGCAGGTGGAAATGGCGCCGCGCCTCATGATCCGGGAGGATCCGGAGGTCTCCGAGTTGGTGACGCAGCGCTTCCGGGCCGAGGGCATCGCGGTTCTGACCGATCACCGCGCCACGCGCTTCCTGATCGAGAACGGCGAAAAGATCCTGGTGGCCGAACACCAGGGCCGCGAGCTGCGCATCGCCTTCGACCAGGTGCTGGTGTCGGTCGGCCGCGTCGCCAATCTGAGCGGCTACGGCCTGGAGGAGTTGGGCATCGCGGCGACGCGCACGGTCGAGACCAACGCCTTCCTGCAGACCAAGTTCCCCAACATCTACGCCGCCGGCGACGTCGCCGGACCCTTCCAGTTCACCCACACCGCCGCGCATCAGGCCTGGTACGCGGCGGTCAATGCCCTGTTCGCGCCGTTCAAGAAATTCAAGGCCGATTACGCGGTGATTCCCTGGGCGACCTTCGTCGAACCGGAGGTCGCGCGCGTCGGCATCAACGAGCAGGAAGCGCGGCAACAGAAGATCGATTTCGAAGTCAGCCGCTTCGATCTCGAAGAACTCGACCGGGCGATCGCCGACGGCGAAGCCCACGGCTTCGTCAAGGTGCTGACCGTGCCGGGCAAGGACAGGATCCTCGGTGTCACCATCGTCGGCGAGCACGCCGGCGAACTGATCGCCGAGTACGTGCTGGCGATGAAGCAGGGCATCGGGCTGAACAGGATCTTGGGCACCATCCACATCTATCCGACCTTGGCCGAGGCCAACAAGTACGTCGCCGGCGTGTGGAAGAAAGCCCACGCGCCGGCCCGGCTGCTGGCCAGGCTAGGACGCTTTCACGCCTGGCGGCGGGGGGCTGCCGCGTGAGCGCGCTGTCCATCGTCGTCCCGGCCTGGAACGAGGCCTCGGGCATCGCCGAGTGCCTGGCAGCGCTCGCCCCATTGCGCGCGGCCGGCGCGGAGATCATCGTGGTGGACGGCGCCAGTACCGACGGCACGGCGGTGCTGGCGCGCCCGCTGGCGGACCGGGTGCTCGACGCCGGGCGGGGCCGGGCGAGCCAGATGAATGCCGGCGCTCGCGTGGCGCGGGGCGGGGTGCTGCTGTTCGTGCACGCCGATTGCCGTCTGCCCGAGGACGCCGGCGAGCTGATTGTGCAAGCCATGGCCTCGGGTCGTCATTGGGGCCGCTTCGACGTCGCCATCGAGGGCCGCTCCGCGTGGCTGCCGGTGATCGCCTGGATGATGAACCGGCGTTCGCGCCTGACCGGGATCGCCACCGGCGATCAGGCGATCTTCGTCTCGCGAAATGCCTTCGATGCGGTCGGCGGTTTTCCGGACATCGCGCTGATGGAGGACATCGCCCTGTCCCGACGGCTGCTCAAAATCGGCCGCCCTGCCTGCCTGTCGGCGCGGCTTGCGACTTCCGGTCGGCGCTGGCAGCGACAGGGGGTGTGGCGGACGATCTGGCTGATGTGGCGGCTGCGCCTGCGCTTCTTTTTCGGCGCCGATCCGCGCCAACTGGCACTGGAATACGGTCATGCATCCCGCGAGCCCTGAACCGCCGGCGCGCATCGGCGTGGCGATCCTGGCCCGCGCGCCGGTCCCCGGCGAGGCCAAGACGCGGCTGATCCCGGTGCTGGGCGCCGACGGCGCGGCGCGATTGCAGCGCTGGCTGCTGCAGCGGACCGTGGCCATGGCGCTGGTGGCCGACGTCGGCCCGGTGACCCTGTGGTGCGCGGGCGAGCCCGGCCATGCGGATTTCCGGCTGTGCCGCGCCTTCGGCGCCGTGAGTCTGCAGTGTCAGCCGGCGGGCGATCTGGGAATGCGCATGCTCATGGCGTTACGACAATCGGCGACGCCCGCGGGCACGCTGGTGATCGGGACAGACTGCCCGGCCCTGGACGCTTCCCAGCTGCGACTGGCGGCGCAATCGCTGCGCGGGTTCGATGCGGTGATCCTCCCGGCGGAGGACGGCGGCTATGGGTTGATCGGAATGAAGGCTGCTTCTCCCGAAGCTTTCAGGGAGATCGAGTGGGGGACGGAGCGGGTGATGCAGCAGACGCGCGAGCGGCTCGTTTCGGCTGGCCTGCGCTGGAGCGAGCCGGGGCTGCTCTGGGACGTCGATCGCCCCGAGGATGTCGCGCGTCTGTTCGCCGATTTTCCCGATGCCCGCGAGGCGCTGGCCGCCGAATGGGAGGGCGCGTGAAGCGACTGGTGCTCGTCGGCGGCGGCCACGCCCACCTGCACGTCCTGAAGACGCTGACGGCCGGGACCTGGCCGGCGGCCGAGCTGGTCCTGGTCTCCCCCCACGCGCGCCAGGTCTACTCCGGCATGGTGCCGGGCTGGATCGCCGGGCATTACCGGCTCGATGAATGCGCGGCGGCGCTCGAGCCGCTGGCGCGCGCCGCCGGCGTGCGTTTCGTGCAGGACAGCGTGATCGGGCTGGACGCCGAGCGGCGCGTGCTGCACTGCGCGGCCGGCGGAGAAATAGCCTACGACCTGCTGTCCCTGGACATCGGCGCGCAGGTGGATTGCTCGAGCCTCGCGGCGACCGGCGCCGCCTTGCTGCCGATCCGGCCGCTGGAGCGCTTCATCGTCGAATGGGACCGCCAGTCGGCGGCATTCATCGCAGCGGGACGGGCGCGCGTCGCGGTCGTCGGCGGCGGCGCCGCCGGCGTCGAGCTGGCGCTGGCGATCCGTCACCGTCTGGTCTCGCTCCTGGGAGCTGATCGCACGGAGGTGTTCCTGGTCGAAGGCGGCGCGCTACTGAAGGGTCACGGCGAGCGCGTGGTGTCCAGGGTCGCCGCGGCGCTGGCGGCCGGCGGCGTCGAGCGCCTGGCGGGCTACGCCGCCGGCTCGGCGACCGGCCTGTTGCTCTCGGACGGACGCGATCTGGCGGTGCACTGCGTCGTGGCCGCGACCGGCGTCGTCCCCGCCCCGTGGCTGGCCGAGAGCGGACTGGCATTGGCCGGGGATGGCTTCATCGCCGTGGGCGAGGGCCAGCAGAGCACTTCCCACCCCGAGGTGTTCGCGGCCGGCGATGTCGCGACCCGGGTGGCCGCGCCCCAGGCCAAGTCCGGCGTCCATGCGGTGCGCGCGGGCCCGGTGCTCGCGGTCAATCTGCGCCGGGCGCTCGAAGGGCGGCCGCCGGCGCCCGATCGACCGCGACTAACAAACAATCTTTACCTGCTGGCCACCGGTCCGCAACAGGCGGTGGTTTCCTGGGGCGGCTGGTCGGCGACGGGACGCTGGGCCTGGCGCTGGAAGGACTGGATCGACCGCCGCTTCATGAAACAATATGCGCTCGGAGAAGGAGAAGGCACATGAGCTTGTTGCAGGACATTTCCCGTCTGCTCGGCGGCAAGGATCGGCAGGCGCGCGGACGCGTCCAGGAGGATCTCCTGACCAGCCTGCTGGTCATGGCCTGGATGGTGGAGGCGCGCGATCCCTACACCGGCGGCCATCTCTGGCGCGTCTCGCGCTTCTCGCGCCTGTTGGCGACGGACGCCGGCCTGCCCGAGGCGGACGCGGCGCGCATCGCCATCGGCGGCTTTCTCCACGACCTGGGCAAGATCAGCGTGCCCGATCACATTCTGGGCAAGAAGGAGCGCCTGAGCGAACAGGAGTACGACGTCATCAAGACCCATCCCGAGGTCGGCTGGCGCCTGCTGGCCGAGCATCCGCTGGCCGGACTGGCCGAGGCGGCGGTGCGCGCACATCACGAGACGCCCGACGGCAACGGCTATCCGCGCGGCCTTGCGGGGCTGGACGTGCCGCTCGATGCGCGCATCGTCGGCATCTGCGACGCCTTCGACGCCATGACCAGCACCCGGCCCTACCGGCGCGGCATGCCGGTGGCCAAGGCCTTGGAGGTCATCGAAGACAATCTGGCGCGCCAGTTCGACCGGGACTTCGGCCAACGCTTCGTCGCCCTCGGCCGCACCGGCGGACTCGATCACGTCGTCGGCCACAGCGACCTGGGCATCCCGCTGCACGATTGCGCGATGTGCGGCGCCGCGCTGGTGCTGAAGCGGGGGCAGGCGGGCGGCGAACACGTGTATTGCCGCAGCTGCGCCGGCGAATACCTGACCGAGATGCGCGACGGCCAAGCGGTGCCGGTGGCGACCGGCGCCATGGGGGCGGCGAGCGATCTGGAACCGGAAGCGGACACCGCCCTGATCGCCGGCTTCGTGCGCGAATCGGCGCGCGCCCTGCTGGCCGCCTGATGATGAGCGGCGAACGATTCCAGCAGGACGCCCCGTATCTGACGGAGCTGCGCCGCGACATGTTGCGCTTCGCCAGCCTGCAATTGCGCGACGAGCAACTGGCCGAGGACGTGGTGCAGGAGGCGCTGATGGCGGTGCTGGCCGGAGAGAAGAATTTCTCCGGCCGCTCCGCCATGAAAACCTGGGTGTATGCGATTTTGCGCAACAAGATCGTCGATGCCATCCGGAGCCGCAGCCGGACCGTCAATGTCTCGGCCCTGTCGCAGGAAGACGAAAGCCTGGATCAGGCCTTCGAGGCGCTGTTCAAGCCCAACGCCCACTGGCAGCCCGGCTCGCAGCCCCGCGCCTGGGGTGATCCGGAAGCGGCGCTGCATCAGGAACGCTTCTGGGCGGTGTTCGACGCCTGCCTCAAGCATCTTCCCGAGAATGCCGCGCGGGTATTCATGATGCGCGAATTCCTGGAGTTCGAGACCGACGAGGTTTGCGCCGAACTGAAGATCACCATCAGCAACTGCCACGTCATCCTGCACCGGGCGCGCAACGGCCTGCGCCAGTGCCTGGAAAAGACCTGGTTCGGCGCCGGAGAGCAAGCATGCTGAAGTGCAAGGAGGTCACCCATCTGTTGTCCGAGTCCCAGGACCGCAAGCTCACGCTGGCCGAAAGGCTGCAGCTGAAAATGCACCTGGCGATGTGCGAGGGCTGCACGCGCTACCGGCAGCAGCTCGACTTCATTCGTCGGGCCTGCCGCGCTTTTGCCGGCGGCGAGGACGGCCCGGACCATTCGGCTTGAGGGCTCACGGCATGGAAAAGATCAAAACCCGGAACCCGTGGCGTCCGGATCTCATGACCATCCTCTACATCGCGGCGATCGTCAAGCTGGCCGCTCTCCCGGGGGCGGCCTACATCCTGTTCCCGGAGCTGGGGGCGCTGGCCAAAGACGTGTTCAGTCGTCCGCGGGGCAACTGGGCGCTGGCGCCGCTGCTGCTGGTATTGACCCCGAGCCTGGCGGCGGTGATCGGCGTCCTCATCGCCCAGCACCTGGCTTACGGTCTGATCTCGGTGCTCTTGGCCACCGCGACCGGCATCGCGGTGATCGTCCTGCTGCGCTCGCCGATCGCGCCGGCGATCTCCGCGGGCCTGCTGCCGCTGGCCTTCGACATCCACAGCTGGTGGTATCCGCCGGCGATCGCGCTCGGCACTGCGCTGTTGGCGGGCTTGTCGGTGTTGCGCCGGCGCTACGGACAGCCGCCCATCCAGATCCTGGCCGCCGACCTCGCCGACGACATCGTCGAACTGCCGCCCCGTCGTTACCGGTGGCTGCCCTTCTTCGTCGCCTTCGTGGCGATCGACGTCAGCCTCGGGCAGGCGCTGGGCTGGCGGGCGGTGCTGGTGCCGCCCCTGGTGGTGACGGGTTTCGAAATGTTCGCGCACGCCGAGGTCTGTCCCTGGGCCCAGCGCTCGCTGGTGCTGCCCCTCGTCTGCGTCCTGACCGCCGCCCTCGGCGCCGCCAGCGTCGCCTGGCTGGGCACCGGTCCGTTCGCGGCGGCGGTCGCCGTGGCCGGGGGCATCGCGATACTCGCGGCTTTCGATCTGCATGTCCCGCCCGCCATCGCCATCGGCCTGTTGCCGCTGCTGCTCGAGCACCCGGACTATCGCTATCCGCTCGCGGTCGGGCTGGGAGCGGTCGTGCTGACGCTCTCCTTCCGCCTGTATCGCTTCGTGTTGAGCGCTGTCAATTCGAGAAACGCAAAAATGGCGCGTTGACGAATCAAGGAAAATAACGGTGAGGGTTGGTGGGGCGTGGCATGAATTTCTGTAGAGATTCTCCAATATTAGCGATCGCGACTTGGCGAAGCATGCCAATCGGGTCTTCGCATTTGGCGTTGTTTGACATCAGCAAATGGGGACGATCTCTCTCAGGAGAGGGAGAAGCTTGGCGATAAGGTCACGCACTATGTCGCTTGGCGCCGCTGGACATTCTCAAGGATCGCTATGCCCGCGGCGAAATCGAGAAGGAAGAGTTCGAGCAGAAAAAACACGATCTCATCGCCTGCCCATGCGCGATGCGCGCCCGATGACGCAGTCGCCGACGCCATAGGCTTCAGCCATTGCCTTCTCTCGGCGTGCGCCGTGCAAAGGCGGTGTTTTTCCTGTGGGTGTGAATCCACCGTCCTCCCTGCCAATCAGGGGCATACACCACTTTCAACTTTAGTTCCGTGGATCTGCTTGCGGTGTATTGCCTTACCCACGTCGGTGAAAACATCCCAACGCCCGCCCGGTGAGCACGCCGACCAACAGCGGCGCACAAGGCAGCAGCAGTGGATAGGGCGTGACCGGCACCACGAAGCCTATGACCGTCGCGCAGAGTGTCACGATGCCCAGGCTGGCGTATAACGCGAACATCTCCGGATCGTGTTGCAGGAACTCCTTGGCCTTGATCAGCCGTGCGAACCCGCCATCGGCGATCGCGGCGAGAACGAATGCGCCCAGCCAGGGCAGCCATTCGAGCAGGGTGGATAGCCGATAGCTGGCGAGCAGGAGCAACGCGTCCACGGAGCGGAAATAGGCGTTGTTGAAGAAGCGCTGGTTGATCGAGGACATCTCCCGCGATACCGCACCGTTCACGCTCGCTTTGAACGGGGCATCCTTTGCAGCCGGGATCGGCGTGACGCTGGCCGTCGCCTCCTGCATGCTCGCCGCCCGATCCAGCATGCGCGTGGCGGGCTCGACGCCCCAGTAGGCAACTGCCGCCTCATGTTCGGCACGCAACTGCGCCAGGAAGCGCTCCGGCGGATGGGCCGAAGGCACGTACAGCACCAGGATCAGCAGGATCACCAGCGACAGCACGGCAACTGCGCGGATCATACGGCAGCCTTCGCAGGCGCACGGCTCGAATCCGCATCTGGATTGAGGATGGGGAACCGGCCCTTGATGAGGCGACCGCCCGATACCGAGGCGAAGTACTGGAGATTGGGCAGTTTGCCCAGTACGTCGGCAGGCACCATTTCCTCGAAACTCTCTGTGAGTTGGGTGGAATAGCTCGACGAGAAGTCGCCCAGGTGGGCATCCGACCCGTGGCTGAGCCCCACCCGCACCGTGTGGATCGCCGTCTTGCCGAAGGTCTCGACCACGAAGTCCTGCGTCGGCCGGTCCTTGGTGCGCAGTGCGATCAGGTTGTTTAGGTTACCCAGTGCCATGCGTGCCGCGTTCTCGCTGCCCAGCCGCTTGGCCAGGTCGGCCAGGGTCTGCATCGCGCAGGTGGTGAAAATGCCGCCCTCGGCTCCCTTGTTGAGGATCTCGATCAGCGGCTGGTTGATGACGTTGGAGACCTCATCGACGAACAGTGCGATGCGTCGGTAGTTGCCCAGGTTGTAGCGCATGCCGGCACGCGCTGCCTGATCGGCCAGCGCCAGGGCCCCGATGGCCGAGGCCACGGAGGGATCGGGGAGCGAATCGAGGCACATGTAGAGCACATGACCGGCCCGCTCGATCTTCTCGAAATTCATGATGGGCCGCGTGTCGTCCGCATCGAACGGATCGGGCGACAAGCTGCGCCCCAGGTCGCCCGAGGTCAGCATCGACAGGATGGGGAGCAGGTTGGCCGTGATCTTCTGGTAGTGCTCGCGGTTGTGGCGGAAGGTCCGCACCTGGGCGTCGATCACCTTGTTGCGCTGGTTCTGTGCGACGTGGTGTTCGTAGTAGGCGACGAAGGCCATCAAATCGGCGCTGGCTGCCTCCGACGGACGCTTCATGTTGCCGCGATGGGCATCGTGCAGCAGCTTTTTCATCTCGGGCAGATCGCGCCAGCCGGCCCCCAGAGTCTGGTCGTAGTAGCGGCGCAGCGAGCCTTCCAGTACCGGCTCGATGCCGCCCTCGATGTACTTGGTGAGCTTCATCAGGTTCGGCCGCTCTTCGATTTCGATGAGGCCCTGCACCACCACATTGACCGCATCCCAGCCGAAGGCCGAGAAGGCGCCTGCCGTGTCCGGCGGCATGATGGACTGGATGCGCGAGGCGATCTCGGTGGGCTTTTGCCAGTTGAAGGTGAAGTCGAGCCGCACGCCGCGTTCCGGAAAGGCCGGGTGGAACTCCATGAAGGTGTCGGGCTCGCGGTAGTCAGCGCAGGCGCGCTCGACCACGCGCTTGAGGCGGCGGCTGTTCTTCGGGTCGATGATGATCACCACATCGCCGCGCCGGATCGCCTGGGTGATCAGGTTGGCCAGCGCCACGCCCTTGCCAGACTGTGTCGTGCCCACCAGCAGGGTGCCACCCTCGAAGTTCTGCAAGGGACGATGCATGGGGCCTTCCTTCGGTTCGATGCCGTGGATATACGGCAGACCGATCTCGGCGTCCGGTTGCGGTTTGCTGTCGTAGCCCAGAAAGCGAAGCAGTCGTGGCGACACGGCGTATTCCCGGTAGTCGATCTTGGCGAGTTCGTAGAGCCGTTGCGAATGCACGGGCCGCCATTCGAAGCCAAAGCCCAGGAACACATCGTTTGGGTTCCTGCACCAGCGGGCCAGTTCGCTCGTGGTGATGACCTCGATGCCGCGGCCGCCGAGCGAGGCACGCAACACCAGCATGCGTAGCGCCTGGGCCAGCCGCAATACGCCCATCGCTAGGCAGATGAGCGCAAGCGGCAGGGACAACTGGCGGGGAAGCCAACCGATTGTGCTCACAACCAGGAAATAGACCAGCGCCAACCACCAGGCGAGGCTGGCATAGACCTCGTAGGCTCGGCGCCAGGGCATCTCGTAGTGGCGCACCAGCATCTCAGCCTTCCCCCGTCGGTGGCACGGCAAAGCCCGCCAGATCGAGTCCGCTTACGCAGCGCGGGTCGAGCACGATGCCGACGGTGGGCTTACCGTTGAACTCGCGCGACAGCGTCGGCGGGTCGTTGCGGTTTGGCTTCACCAGCATGTTCGTCTCAGTCAGCGCACGCATGGCCAGGGAGGGCTGGACGCCGCGTCGCACGAAGTCCTCCAGCGGCACGAACACCCCCTGGGCGACGGTGCACACCGTCGCCGGGCCCATGTCGTCGTTGAGCGTACGAACGGCATCGGCCAGCGCGTCCCGCACCACCGGGTTCAGGCGCAGCGGGGCTTGCAAGGCGAAGATGGCCGAGGGAGGTGTCGACGCGAGTTCCTGCGCGGATGCTCTGGGTATTTCCTCGACCGGCGCCACGCGTGCTTGAGTGTCGGCGGGTGCCTCGGGCGGCGGAATGAGCGACAACTGGGTGCCGCTCGTGACCGTTGCTGGCGGAGACGTGGGTGTAGGCGTATGCCCTGGCTTGAATTCCAACGCCTGGGGTAAGGCCACGGGTGGCGGATCGATTCCTGCAAGGAGGATGGCCGGGGCTGAGAGCTTGACGGCTTCCAGCGGGGCCTTGGCGCCGGGTGGCTGGATGGACCAGGTCGAGCGGTCCGCCGCTGCCGCTTCAAACACGCCGGCGGCCAGCAAGAGTTCCAGCATGGTCTCGGGCGCCTTGGGAATGCCGGCCAGTTGGTCGGCCTCGAGCATCTGGTGGACATCCTCGGCGGCACCGGGCCAGACCAGGAACAGGCCGTCCTGCCCGAACCACAGGCGCGTCTTCTCGCGGTTGGCCACCCAAGCCTGGTTGCCGCTGGCGAGTCGCCGCAGGGCATCGACCAGGTAGCGTTCCAGGTGCGAGCCGTATTGCGGCGAACCATAGCGGTCGGCGCTGGCTGCGAGGTTGCGGTCGATGACAAGCGCCAGCGAGCGGCGGACGAGTTCGTCGAGGATGTTGTGCTCGCGATAGACCGGGATGCCGCTGATGCTGGCCAGCAGGTGCGGCACGATGACCGCGTTGCCCTCGGACAGGTCGGCCATCACCGCAGACGGCACCACATGGGGCAGGGCGAACAGGCCCAGGCCGCGCGCCTCAACCGCCTGTGGCCGCCAACGCAGGAAGTAGCGCTCGCGCCCACGTGTCGCCAGCCAGTCGGTCAGGGGTTGCAGGAAGGGCGGCCACGCTTCGCCGGCGGCATCGGTGACGATGACGTGACTCAACAGACGATGCAACTCGCAGCACAGGCCCGCGATGAACGTCGCATGGCGCCAGCGCGGCTCAAGTTGGCGGCGTGCCGAGATGCTCATCCGCCCCGAGAAAATGTGCGCATCGGTCCCTTGTAGGCTGAAGAAAGCGGTCTCCAGACCGAGCCGGAACAGTCCGCCGGGCTTGCTGAAGTAGTTGTCGGCAGTCGCCGGCAGCAGATGCACGCAGGCGGCATAGTGGCGCACCAGCGTCAGCACGTCGCGCTCGAAGCTGTCCCGGTCGGTGCCGTAGCACAGCTTGATGCGTGCGATCAGGTCCGCTTCGCCGGCCAGCAGATCCTCGACAGGCACCGCGGCAAAGCCCGGGTCGGAGGCGGGGTAGGAACTGACAGGCGTTGGTGTGGCGGCCATGGCTGCACGGCGATGCCGCAAGTAATGCGAAGTGGCCCATTCTTCGGCCATCTGCCTCGCCTGTCGCGCTGTAACGGGGCTTATTAGGCGGGGGTATCGCCTTCGGTTCCGGGGCTGAGCTTGTGAAAGAGCGCGAGCATGCCCAGTTGGCACTCGGTCATGTCGATAGCGGGACGAACCGGGTAGGAAGCCTGGATGCGATGGTCCAGATGAAAACGTTCCAGAAGCTTGCAGAAGGGGCAAGCCTGACCGGGGTGTGCAATGGTGCCGACTGCGGCAATGAATTCGCAGCCGCAGTCCGGGCAGGTCAGGATGGACAGCGCCGGTGCGCGTGCGAGCCAGATGCCGTCGATGTAGGAGACGAGGTTGAAGGCCCGGTCCAGGCTGATGCGGTAAGGCGGCAGCGTAGCGGCCTGGTAGGCGCGGTCGGCGAAGACCAGGGCTTCGCCAGCCGAGAGCCCCAGATCGCGCAACTGGTGGTACTTGGCGCCGATGATGCAGGCGTCGATGCGCATGATGAGATTGGCGCCGTGGTACCACTCGGCCGAGTCGGGGGCGCGTCCGCGGGGGATTGTGCGGGCATCGGGGAAGAACAGCCTTTGGACTTGGCGTGGTGGGATGCCGGTGACCAGGTGGATCGTCTTCAGCCGGGCGCCGAGCGCAGCCAACTGCTTCGCCAGTTGTACCGCGCGCAGGTGCCGGTCGCCACGGGTCGGCATCGAGCGTGCTCCTACCGCCGGCCGTCCATCGGTGCGGGCGGACGAACGAGCGCCATGGGGCCTGCCAGTGCCCGCGGGGTGCTCAACAGCGTCACCAAGTCAGTGCGCGGTGGAAACAGGGTCGTGTCGCCTACGTGGACCACCAAGGACCACAATTCATCGAGGCTCAGCTTCCGGAGGTGGTTTGCCTGCGCCGTATCGAGCCCGTATTTGCAGCAGGTTGAAGCGGTGTCATGCTGAAGACCGGCGCGAATGACGGCGAGCACATTCAGGTTGATCCATTCGACATCGGTAAGCGTCACATGACTCATGGTGCTGTCCTCCGGTTGACCCTGGTGAGATGGTCTGGTCAGGGCGAGGGGATAGCATATTTTTTTTAGCCAAAATATGTCAATAGCATTTTATGGAAAGCTTGAGGGTGGGTCTTCTTGCCACACGCAAGCTCCGATGGAAACCGGCGCTTGGCGTATGGCGCCGCGGTTGGCATTCCGGTGTCCTGGAGATGGGGTATCCGTATTCTGTGGTTGATTTGGCGTTGTGCAATGCCGCATCAAAACCGACTACCTTCAGCTAGCCGAACTGACCGTCTCAGCTACTTGCAGACGGTGGCGACTTCTATCCAAAGCCGGCGTTCGCGATCGCCGGTTGATATCTAGCCTACTTCCTTCGCCAAAATTCTTTTAAACTCATCTTCCACTTCCCTAAATGGCGCAGGCTCGCACAGTGAGCCTGGACGCTCATAAAATGTCCCCATATTCGCACCGGTAGGCTAGTCCAGGGATTCCAGAAATAATTAACCGACAACGCGCAAGAAAAGAGGTCTCTAGCATGAGAACGAGGAAAATTTTGCAATCAAAAATCAAATGACATTTCCTGTGAATGGAGGCTGATTGCTGCCACGAAGTAGCACTATCTAATCCACTTGCAATAGCTCGAAATAGCAAACCGGATTGACGAGAATCGGGTACCATCCATCATTTACTTTACGGTCATTTGGACCAAGCGAAGTCCGGTAGGATCAGGGGCGCGGCGGCGCCCCCATTCGTTTCGGGCGCCAGAGACGTAACACGACGAAATGGCGAGACAGAAACCCGTTCCGGTTATCGATCTGTTCGCCGGGCCGGGTGGGCTCGGCGAGGGGTTCTCGTCCCTCACCGACGAAAACGGCGAGCGTCGGTTCGCCCTCAGGGTCTCCATCGAGAAGGATCCTGTCGCCCACCAGACACTGTCGCTGCGCGCGTTGTTCAGAGCATTTCCCAAAGGGAAGGCGCCTGACTGCTACTACGACTACGTCAGGGGGGAAATCTCCCGCGAGGAACTCTTCTCGCATCCCTCCGTTCCAGAAGAGGCGCGGGCCGCCGCTTCCGAAGCCAAACACGCCGAACTCGGCAAGACGCCCCACAAGGAAATCGACGCGTGGATTTCCGAGGCGCTCAAAGGCGCCGACGAATGGGTCCTGATCGGAGGGCCTCCCTGCCAAGCTTACTCCATCGCCGGCCGTTCGAGACGGACGAGGGAAACCACCGCCGATTTCGAAAAAGACGAGAAACATTTCCTGTACAAGGAGTACCTGCGGATCATCCGCTGTTTCTCGCCGTCCGTCTTCGTCATGGAGAACGTAAAGGGGATTCTTACCTCCAAGCACGGCGGCTCGCCCATCTTTGGGCGCATTCTCGCCGACCTCGCCGCGCCGGGAGGCGATTTCGAATACCGGATACGCTCCTTCACGGTTCCCATGCAGGGCGGCGACCCAGAACCGAACGATTTCGTGATCGAGGCCGAGCGCTTCGGCGTGCCGCAGTGCCGCCACCGCGTCATCCTCTTCGGTATTCGTTCCGATCTGGCCGACGGCACCCCCGCCTTGGCCGAGGAACCCCGGCGGTTCGTCCTGACTCCCGCCCGGAAACCAGTCGGCGTGGCCGAAACCCTCTCCGGGCTTCCCCCTCTGCGCAGCCGACTATCCCAGGAACCCGACTCGCACGAGTCGTGGCTTTCCGCTCTGGAATCCGCCACGGATGGTTTCAAATGGTCTCGCAGCCCGTCCCGGCCGCTCATGGAAGCGGCCATGGCCCGCGCGTGGCGCAAGGCCGCTACCCACGATTCCCACGGCGGCCGGTTTGACCCGCGCGAGGTCGTCACCGACTCATCGATGCCGACAGCCCTGCGTTCATGGTTCCATGATCCCCGGTTGAAAGGTGTCCTCCAACACGAGACGCGCAGGCACATGCGCACGGACCTGCACCGGTATCTGTTCGCCTCCTGCTTCGCCCAAGCCTTCGGTCATTCGCCGAAACTGGCCATGTTCCCTCTTCGGCTGCTGCCAGCCCACGGCAACGTGGGCGACGAGGACGTCCCTTTCAACGACAGATTCCGCGTCCAGGTGGCCGGCCTGCCGGCGACGACCGTTGTGGCCCACATCGCCAAGGACGGCCATTACTATATCCACCCCGATCCGGCCCAGTGCCGGAGCCTCACCGTGCGGGAGGTCGCTCGCCTTCAAACGTTCCCCGACAACTATTTCTTCGAGGGGTACCGAACGGAGCAATACGTTCAGATAGGCAACGCCGTGCCGCCATGGCTGGCCAAGCAGATTGCCGACGTTGTCCTCGGGTTCCTCACCGAATCTCGCCCCGGATCTCGCCGACAGCCTCGGCCTCACTTATCCATGCGGCCAGAATCCCGGGCAGTCCCGACAGCGTTTTCCGGTCCCTGATCGCGCACTCCCACACCACGAGCACGCGCCAGCCGGCCGCGCTCAGTGCGCCAATCGCGCGCCGATCCCGCTCCGCGTTGCCCTCCAGCTTCGCTTTCCAGAAATCCGGCCGCGTAGACGGCAGTTTGGCGTAGCGGCATCCCGCGTGCCGGTGCCAGAAACATCCGTGGACGAAAACCGCCACGCGACGGCCCGGGAGTACGACGTCGGGGGCCCCGGGCAGATCGCGCCTGTGCAGCCTGAACCTGAACCCGGACGCGAAGAGGGCCTTTCGGACTGCCATCTCCGGCTTGGTGTTCTTCCCCCGGATGCCGGACATCATCCGGCTCCGAACTTTCTGGCTGACGACGTCGGCCACGGCGCCCCTCAGCGGATTTCCGGAATCCCCGGCGCGGGTTCCGAGTAGGTAGCCCCTATGACGGCCTCACGGCATTCCGTCTTCTTGGCCCATTCGGAAACCATTTTGCCCGCGGCCGTCCGGTGCAAAACGCCGTTGACCTCCCGTGCCCACACCGCCAACTGCGTCAGCAGTTCCGGCGAGACGCTCTGCCTATCCCACACGCGGTCGAGGTCGAACCTCCCCCCGAGCCTGTCCGCGAGCAGCGACACCGTGTATGCCGCGACGTTGGCTTGAAACGCCTGAAACATAGGGCGGACGAGTTTCTGCGTCCCCTTAAATACGATGGCCGCCGCGACCATCTGTTTGTAGGAGGCCACGTTCGGCGCGGGCGGCGGTGGTTCCCCCTCGGGGACGGTCATGCCCGACATGAACCGCTCGAAGCATTTCTGCGAGCCGAGGCTGACGACATCTGGCTGGACCGACCATGCGCAGACGTATTTCGCGAGATCCGTCTTCGTGATTTTCCGTGCCGGGGGTATGGCGTCCTTCAACGCCTTCAGTTTCGCCGGGGTCGTTCCCTCGCGAGTCAGCATTGTGTTGTAGCTGCCGGCCGCGCGCTCGTAAAACCAGCGCCCGGTGCCGTCCGGACAGTAGACCGTCAGGGACAGCCGCTCGACGTCGACGTGGAAGGGTTTGTTGGCGGACAGATCCGACTGCCTGACCGCGTTCTGGCTGTTGGCGAAACGGGAGATGTCGGAGACTAGCGCCTCCTCGCGGGCCTCGTCCCGCACCTTCATCACGATGACCTTCGCGGGCACCCTAACGCGACCCAGATCGGTCTCAGGGAACTTCCTCTTGGCGAAGAAGAGCGAGGCGGTGGTCTGCCCGCCGTTCACGATCTGCATTCCTTTCAGCCACGCGATACCCGGCGACCCGTCGGCGGCCTTGTCCATCCGCATCTCGTCGGCCACCAGCACTATGCCGTTGTTGTAGGCCATGAAGCGACCCGGCGCGGTCCGCAGCGTGTTCTGGATGCCGGCGTTCACGCCCTTGCCCTTCACGCTCAGGAACGAACGCACGTTGGCTTCCAGTAGCCGGGCCCCAAACCGCTCGTAGAGGAATCTAAGGGCTTCTCCAGGCACCGCCGTCAGTGCGTAGTCGTATTCATCCGTGTCCCCCGGCACGAAAACGCAAGGAAGCGGCGAGCCGCAGACCTCGGCAAAATCGACCACCAGCTCGTCGCGCGGCTTGCCCTCCGACCAGTGCCTGTGCAAACGCTCGATGTCCATGACCTCAAGACGGACGGTCTTTCCGCCAATCTCCCTGGTCTTGAAGCTCTTCGCCTTGGCGACGCGATCCGTCAGCACGAACACGCGTACCTGCTCCAAGCCGTCGTAAATTTCCCGTATCGTCAGGGCGAGCGAATGGACGTCGCTCGACGGGTCAAGCTTCGACGCCATCCTCCCCTCGGCGCAGAGGCCGAGAAACCGCAGGCATTGTTCAACGGCAGTTTTGGTCTCGGCATCCGGTACTGGCGTCGGGACATCCACGCCCTCGTAGAGACTGACGAACATGTCCAGTTGATCGGCGTCGTCTGACATCGCGTAACCGCTTAGCCTCAGGTTTGCGTTCCCGACCTTACCCTGATAGTGGCAGACGACCGGTTCGAACGTCATCCCGATTTCGGCCATGTGCTGCATCACCACCTCGGAAAAGATGAGTTCAGCAAACGGCGAGCCGTCATTCATCTGCGCCCTGACCTCCGCCTGCGTCTCCCTCAGGAAATCCCCCAGTTCCATGCTCATAGCGCCCCCAATATTTTCAACGCACCGACCACACCCGCGTCAGGCCCCGGCGCTCGATCGAAATCGATCTCGTAGATCACCTTTCTGATGCCTGCTGGCACGTTTCCTGGCACGATGCGTGGAAAGTCTTCCCCGACCTCTACCACCCGGATGCCTTCGACCGAGAAGCGCCGCTGGTAACGGTCGTCATGCTCCCCGTGGTACCCGGCAGCAAGAAGCCTGTCGGAGAACATAGCCGCAGCCCCCGCGTTACCCTCCAGCATTTCCCTGACAAACGATGCGAATTCCGGCAGGTTCCTGCCAGATTCTCGCTGCGAGAGCCTGGCTCCCGCCACGAACAGCGGTTGGCGGACGGAGTCGTCCAACTGCTCGAGCGATCCGATCTTCGCGGTGAATCCAAGCGACGATACCGTCGCCTTGACCTCTACGGCCCCGGTCCCCAGCACAAAGTCCTGTACCGCGTCGAACGGCCCGATCCAGGCCTCCATTGCGAGCGGCGGCGACACTCCGGCCTGCATGACGGCAAGCAGGAATGCGAGCTCGCCAATGAGACCGATTTCGGCCTCCGGGCTAAGCACCTGTGCTCCTTTCCGCATGAACTCCTGCCAAGCCCGCACGCGTCCAAGAAACACTCGCAGCAAACGCGATTCATCCGCAACGGTCTCAGCTTCAAGTGCTCCAGCCACGTCGTACGCCATTGCGGAGAAGAGTTCGAGACCGCCGGCCGCCTTGCGCGTCAGCGCGAGCCATGTTTTGCCGTCGCCATCGGGATCGGCTCGCTCGACCGAGAAACCATGACCGTCGGGCAGCTTCTCGCCGGCAGGAATGGTTGTGTCGGTGAAAGCGACGAGAAGAGCTTCTTCGTCACCTGGGAAACGACGCCCCGCGTGTATAGGGATTACCCCCGAGGAACTAATGGGGATGCTGCGCCACCCAGCTTCCTCTGTGGCGCCCGAAAGCGAATTCCACGCTAGGATGAATTCGTTATTCTGACGAGCCATATTCCTGCTTCCAGTAGAGGTGATCGACCTTGTATTCCACTTTGACCCCGACCTCACTCGACGGGAAGCCGATGGCAAAGGCGATGATGGGCTCGTCCCAGTCTTCCGCGATCGGCTTACCCTTTTTGGGTGCAGGAGAAAGGGGATAAAGAAGCAACACGCCCCGATTGAGATCGCCGACATGGGCGCCTCGCAGTTCTCTGATCTTCTTGCCACTTGGCCGACTCGGAGGAGTTATGCGATTGCGTGCGGGATCAGGCTTCCACACTGCCAACGTCATGTCCAAGGCTTTCTTCCAAGGCTCGTAGTCTAGATCGATTGCCTCGTCGCTCGGATCGGTCAACACGCCGATGGAGTAGCTGCCGGCAACGCCGGTATCGGAGCGCGACGGGAAGTTGGAAATTTCCAGGCCGTTAGAGAATTTGTAGGACTTACCGGGATAGCCCTCGTTCACAAGAGCGACCGTCCACTGCTTAAGCTCGTTTTGGTCGTTCATTTTTTTGATGAACTCGGCCAGTACCGCACTGTTGGCAGAAGTCGCCCTTGGGTGAGTCGAGTAACTCCCGAGGAAATCAATGATCAGTTCCGAGTCTACATCGCGCCACAATATCGATCGTTTCCATGCGTCGGGCGCGTTATCGCGCTTGCGAATGGGACCAACTTCATATGCCGACCCCATAGACGCGATCAGCTTGTCGGTCGCCGCCAGGTTGGGACGCAGCTGCTTGGATTCGCGGAACAGGACAACTGACTGCGACATGCTTCCGCTGTAGGAAAGAGAAAGCGTCTCGGCGTTACGCATCTTCAAAGGAGAGGTGACCGTCAGCACTGTGTGCGACTGGACTTTCAGACCATAGTCGCGTGGCGTCGCCCCCCTTTGTACCATCGTGTCGAACTCTTCGCGCAGTTCTTCGGAGGCGTCGGCAATATGCCCGAACCATTCCACCAGATCGCCTGTGGTGTAAAGGCGACATAAGTCGACGTATCCGGGACGATAACCGAACCAGCGTCCCATTTGCATTAGCGTGTCGTACATCTTTGTTGTCCGGACGAAGTAGCTTGTGCAAAGCCCCTCCAACGTTAGTCCCCGTGACAACTTGTCGCCTCCGATCGCAATGACCTTGAGGCCTTTTCCCTGATTTTCAGAATAATCAAGCGCGTCCTTGGCCGTACCATTAATCTGGCGCACGACAATGTCTGTCAAGACATCCGGAAGCGCCTCCAATATTTCCGCCCAAGCCGGCATTCTTGGAGGCCCCTCTTTTTCGGGCAATAGCTCCGCAATAGCTGCGCTGGTTGGAACAAAGTCGGATTCCCACAACGTCTTCAACTGGGCCAGAAGGGCTTCGTTTTCCATGTTACGAAGGATGCGCTGTTTCATGCGCCTGATGGCCTCGTCAACCTGCGCGAATACCTCCACTTGAACCTTGACCAGCCTGGTGACGTGGATGAGCATGGAGGAGTGCTCGGCGCCTTGGCCGCGGCAAACGCGGACCGCGCACGACAATACGAACGAGCAAAGCGCCTCACGCAAGGATGGCGGGAGAATTTCCTGACCCTGGAAAACTGGAACGTGTTCTTTTTTATGCTTGGGCGGCATCCAGCCACTGTCGTCGTCGGGGTCGTAGTGATCCGAGATGTCTCGCGTCAGCGGCAATCCGCCGACGAGGCCATCAATGGTGCGCCGGCCAAACACGCGAGACGGGCCTATATAGTTCGACGGTGCGGCAAGGTTGATAATGAACGACTGTGGAAACAAATCCGGTCCCTCGTCGACCGTCGCCCCATTGCGGTGAATAAAGATGTTCGCGAATGGCGTCGCCGTGTAGCCGACATAGGCCGATTTGGCAAAGGCGTGCAGTATCTGGCGAATCAGGCTGTTGATGGCCTTGGGCTGGTGGTCCTCATCCGGCGTGCCGTCTTCGTTGAAGAGTTGCTCGCCAGTGTCGACGGAAGCGTTGTCGGCCTCGTCGTCGATGACCAGTAAGGGAAGGTTGGTGACGATACGCCTCCCCGTTGCTGTATCGGTGGCATCCGCGACGTGGCCGCGAATCCATTTGAGAAGCTGCGTCAAAACAGGCTTCCCCTTTTTGACGACGAAAAGCCATGGACGCTCTTCGGGGGAAATCGCAAAATTTCGTGCCACTGCGACGTTGAAGTCCCCGTTGTCAGCGCGGGTCGTCGCGCAGTGTGGATGGATTTTAGGATCGCTGTCGATTTCCCCCACGCCAATCGGCTTGCCGGGATCGCGGTTCGGCGATGTCTCGTAACCGAGGAAGCTTTCCTCCAAGCGAATCTGTGTTTGGGAACGCAGATTATTGTGCATGCCCGCAAGCACGATGATGACCTTATATCCAGCATCCGCAGCCTTGCATACCAAGCCCGAGTAGTTGCCCGTTTTTCCCGACTGAACATGGCCGACCACTAGGCCCCTGCGATCCCAAACTCCATCGCGCTTGGGATCTTCCAAGAGGCCCAACACGTCGTCCGTGGATTCGTTCAAAGCCTCGACCACGTCGTCGGCAAGCTTGCGCTCGAGGAAACCTTGATATCTTTGCCAATAGCGCCAGTCTTTCTTGCGCGAGGCGGAGAGCCACGCTACATGGCCGACGATGTCCTGCAAGGTCGCAGTCTTGCCTATCCAGTGGCTAAACCGGCGAATAAGCTCGGTGATCGCGGCTTCCTGATCGATGGGTTCTTCGCTCGACAGGGCCAAAACGCCGGTGGCAATTTTGACCTTTTCGGCAATGAGCGCAGGAGTGATTTCGCTCTTGCTTTTCTCGTTGCGCAATAGGGTCTGCGCGATGCCGATTGCGTCCATCAGCGTCTTGTTGGGTTCCGTCATGGTGCTTCCTCGTGTCCTGTGGTACCGTTTTCAATTCCGCCGGTCGGCATGCCTCCGATGAGATCGGGGTAGTTTTGGAAGGGCTCGGTGCGCATCAGCAACTGCTTGGCGAATTCCGGGCTCATGCCTCGGCGCCCGACCATGTCGTCGTAGATCGCCCGAAGGACATCAACGACATCGGCGGTAGGCTCTCCAGAAAATCCGGTACGCGGCGTCTCCCGGTTCTCTGCCGTGTCCAGCCATATACGCTGCACCGGAACGGTCTCCTCAACGACCCTGAGCATGGACTTCACCAGAGGCAGGAGCGGCCCCGCAGCCTCAAGAACGGCCGCGACCGCCGGATGCTTTCCGTCGACCCTGTAGCGCATGCCCGATTTCGAGTGCTCCACACGCCACGCCTGCTCCACAGGCGTGCCCCCCGGCCCGGGCCCGGGAGTACCTCGGTAAGCGAAGACCCTCCGGGCCCTGTCGCGGGTGTCCTCCGCGATCCGCGTGAGCCACGGGCGCAGCGATACGGGCGGACGGGCCGTCGATTTCCTGATGTCGATTTTCCAGTCGGCGTCGGCCGTGTTCGGGATGTCCAAACGCACGCGGGCGAGGCGGTAAGCCTCTTCGCGGTTCCACGCCCGGCCCTGCCCAAGACCAAGCCAGCCGCCCGCCAAGAGCAGGCGCCGGTTGCGGTAGACATAGAAGCCCTGCTGGGCGGTCCATCCCTCCGGCCCACCAGCCTTTTCGAATTCGTCCGGCGTCAGCAGATCGCGGTGCGGCAGCACGTGGCATGCAACCTCCACGAGGCCCGACGCGGCGGCCTGCTTGGCGACTGGGGACTCCCAGGGCTTCGCGGAGTGTCCCGACATGAAGGGGTCCCACGGCTCCACGGGGCGCCCGTTGAGCATCAACCTCAGCGACGGGCGCGGGCCTTGAAGCATCCGATGGAAGACCATGGCGAGACGCGCCTCGACCCCGTCGATCAGATCAGCGAAATCGTCGGTGGTGAAACCGTCCGTGACGACCCGGTCGAGCGCCTCCCACAGCACCAGCGTCCCTTTGCCCCTTCCGGAAAGTGGTTCCAGAAAGGGCTCCGAGCCGGCTGCGGCCCCCTCGAAGAGAAGCCATCCTTCTTCCGGCCTCGCCGCGAGGGCATCCAGATCCCAGCGCAGGCAACAGGGCGCCCCCCCTTCCCGCAGCGAGGCCACCGTCAGCCTCCGGCACTGCGAGAACGAGGCGGTTTTCAGACCCATGCCGAAGCGGCCGAGGTCGTCCGGGGCGCGATCGTCCAGCGGGCTCTTGTCGCCGAGCGTCATGGCGCTTTCCAGTTCGGCGTCGTCCATGCCGCGGCCGTCGTCAAGAACCGAAATTCTGCTCGCCGGCCCGCTCCAAGCGAAGTCGATCCTGACCTCTGCGGCCCCCGCTGAAACGCTATTGTCCACGATGTCAGCCAACGCTGCGGCCGTCGAGTATCCGAGACCTCGGAGAGCCTCCATCATCGCCCCCGCCCTCGGCGGTGCGTTTCTCGTTCTTTCGTTCATTTGCGGAACACCCTTCCCGGCCAAATCGTGAACCCCGCGTTCATGAGCGACCGCGCCAGCGAGCGCGCCACCCCGTCAGACCTTCTGCCCAACGTCACGACAATTTCGCCGCCCGCGTCGCGTCCGTCCTCGACGCGGAACCCATGGTTCCTGGCCATATGGACGACCCGATCTACGGCTTTCGACGCCGGCCGTTCTTCGCCGTCGCGCCGCTTCACGCTTTGCCCGCCGTCCCTGTTCCCATTCTTCTTCGGCATCCCCTCGGGACGGTGTTCGCCGCCGTATGGATTTGCCCCACTATCATCTTCCTTGTCGTCCCCGTCCGGTTTCAGCGGCGGCACCGTATCGAGGAAATCCCGGAGTATGTCCGACCGTGAGGGGTGGCCGAGTTTTTTCAGGCTCTTGGCCTCGATCTGCCGGATCCGTTCCCTCGTTACGCCGTAAATATCGCCCGTTTCTTCAAGCGTGCGCGGCTCCCCGCCGCCAAGGCCGAATCTGAGAGCGAGGATTGCGGCCGCCTTCGGTTCGAGTTGGGTCAGAAGTTTTCCGAGGACCGCCGACAACTCGGCCCTTTCAGCCGCCTCCGCTGGGCCGTCGGCACCCGTATTGGCCAGAATGTCCGCCGGCGCGATCCCGTCGGCGTCCGGCTCGTGGAGGGGAACCGGCTCCTCCATGCGGGCCAGAAGCGCGGCGACCCGCTCGGGTTTCATGGACAGGATCTCCGCGAAGGCTCGCGCTGTGGGCCTGCGGCCTGTCGCGCGCTCGATCCCATCGGCTTCCCGGAGCATCCGGGCGGCCTTCTCGTGGACGTGCACCGGCGTCCTGATCGTCTTGCCTTTGTCCGCCAGAGCCCTCGTGACCTGCTGCCTTATCCACCAGGTCGCGTAGGTGGAAAACCTGAATCCCCTGCGCCAGTCGAACCGGTCGACGGCTTTCAGCAGGCCTATGTTCCCTTCCTGAACCAGGTCGTCGAGCGGTAGCCCCCTGCCTTGGTAGCGTTTCACTATTGAGAGCGCAAGTCGAAGGTTGGAGACGGCTAGGCGTTCCCGCGCCGCCGCTTGGCGGGCGACGGCCGCAGCAAACCTTTCCGCCGCTCCATTCCCGGTTGTCTTTCCTCCGTCCGCAAGCCCCAGCATGAACACCCTCGTCAGGTTCGCCGAGGCGAGCGCCTCCCTGAGGGCTTTTTCACCGGAACCGCCTTTGCTCGCGTGCTTGGCCAGCCTCTCCACTTCCGCCGCCTGGCCGAGGAAATCCTTTGCTGCCTCTGGGAACTCGATCTCGTCGCCGTTTTCCGTCTCGGGCTCTTCGAGCTCCGCCACTAGTTCCTCACCGCCTTCCTCAGACGGTTCCGGGACGCCCCCGGTTGACACTTCCTCGGCGTCCGCTTCACCGGATCTCACCCTGCCGGCGGCCGCCAGAACGGCGGCGACGCCCTCGGGCCACGAGGCCAGCGCGTCCAGAGCTGAAGCCTCGCCCTCCTCGATGTTCCGGGCGAGGGTGGATTCCTCCTCCGCCGTTAGGAGTCTCCGCCGGCTCATTTCCCTGACGTAGATCCTCAGAGGCTCGTTGCGGCCCGAACCGAGGTCGTCGAGGAAGGCCAGCGCCTCAGAGACCTCCGCCTCCTCGCCGGCGTCTCCGCCGGTGTCCTCGTCGTCGGCCCAGAACGGATCGAACTCGCTCCGCTCGTCAGTCTCCGACCCTAGATCGCCGAGAACCAGCCTGACGAGTGCCTCGCCATCGGGGTTGCGTGATCCGTGGGCGTTCGCGCAGAGCGCCTCGACTTCTGTCTCCGGGACACTGCCCTCGCGGAGGGCCCGCAGCAGCAGCCTCCGGATTTGGTCCCGGCCCTCGTCGTCGCCAGCGCGGGGAAGCGGAGCGGCTCGTTCGGGCAGGAACGCCTCGAAGTCCTCCCAGTCTTCCGCCGCGTCTATCGGCGCGTGCCCGGAGATCGCCCTGTGGACGGCGGACGCTGCCGCGGCCAGGGTCTCGTCCCCTTCCGGCGGGGGGCTGTCCTCTTCCGGCTCCCAGCCGGACAAATCCGGGAAAGAGTCCTCTTCGGCGGACACCGCCTCCGGCACCGCCGGCGGACGGGCTTCTTCGTCGGCTGCGGCTTCCAAGACAATGTATGGGTTTGCCCCCGGTTCCCCTGAATAACAGGGTTCCGGCTCTGCCGGTGGCGACTCCATTTCCTTTTGAACCCGCGCCTCCAGAGCCGAGACGGCCTCCGACGCGCCCAGCGCCTTCGCGATGCCCAGCGCGTCGCGACCCGACGGGTCGGTCAGCGAGGCGTCCGCCCCGGAGGAGAGCAGGAGGGCGCATATCCCCGCCTTGTTCTTGGAGGCCGCGAGCATGAGAGGGGTCATCCCGTCGCCGTCCCGGGCGTCGAGATCGTCGCCCCTTCGGACGTGCAGGCGCACGGCCGTCTCCACCCCGGCGAGCACCGCCATTTTCAGGAGTCGGTTGAGGGGGCGGTCAGGAAGGCCGGTCAAGTCGTTCAAACCCTTTCCCCCGGCGGGATGTAGCCCGGCGCGAGGGCCGCGCTCTCCACGCCGTAGAGGGCCAGCGGATCGCGCAGCCAAAGCCGGTATTCGGGGCCGCGCAGGCCGTGGTCGGGCGAGCAGTCGACGCTCCACCGGCGCAGGACGTATCCGGCGAGGGCTGCCCTTGCCTTGAGCCTGAGGACGCCGTCCTCCATCGGGTAGTCCAGGGCGGAGACGTCGGGGCGGGGGGCGTCGGGGTGCGGCACGAGATCGAGTTCGACGACCCTGTTCCACTGGATGTCGTTTGCGGGCCCCTCGGCGGGTCCAGGCGCTTCTCCGGGAACGGGGGCTGCCCTCCGTATCCTCGTGAGGACGAAATCCCTGTATAAGCCCGATTTCCTGTCGAAGGCGCGGGCGTGCCAGCGCAGTCCGTTGTCGGCGAGCGCGAACGGGACGATCTCGCGTTTCGACTCGCCCCCGCCCATCGAGACGTAGGAGACAGACAGAACCGCCTCCGCCCTTATCGCCCTCGTGACCGTCGCCAGCGTCCCGGTGGCGGGGTGGTTGAGCGGTTCCGGGAACTCGCAGGCGACCATGCCGCCCTTCGATCCCCCGAGGCCGTCGCCGAACCCCTGCGACAGCGCGGACAGCGTCCGGTCCAGCGGATGGTCGAACAGGGGGCGGAACGACGGGCCGATCCGGTAGGTCTTGCTGCTGCCGTCGAAAACGATGTTGTCCGGGGCCGCTTCACGGTAGACGGCCAGATCGCGGGTCGCCCCCGCCAGCGCGACGCCGAACCTCGACGCGATGTCCGCCCTCGACACCTCGCCGAGAAAATACAGACGGAAATCTATGTAGGCTAGCCGCTCCCTCTGGGCCTGCCCCAGACCGGCCGGAATACCCGCGGCCATCGCGGCCCCTTTATTGTTGTTCGGATGACAAACGATTCTACAGACGTCGAACAGTTCTGTACATGAGACATGAGCATCTTGAGTAGGTCCTGGCCGTTCAGTAAATCTGTTGAAGAAACGAAGCGGGAAAGGTGTGAGCAAAGCAAGGCAGCCTTCCCGAGACTGTCCATCCTACGATTTCAACAGACCACCTGAACGGCTCGGAGTATGTCAGAAGGTTTTTTTGCGCTATCACATGTACCGACTACCCGGCCTTAACGGGGCAAAGCCCTACTCGGTGAATCACCTTGCGTTCAACGGAACTCTGGTTCGCGTCAACATATCTACCCGAATAGCTGAAGGCCGAACCGGGACAGATGCCCCGGCCGGCTTTCAACAATCTTCTGGATCAGGCAGCTTCCGCCAACTGCTTCCACTCATGCGCCGGCAAGTCGATCAGCCGGCCACCTAACGCTTCGAACTCCGTCGCGCGGTCGTAGTCCTCGACCTCCTGGCTGTAATGCGTCACCGCATTGACCAGCCCGTAGCCCGACAACTGGCCCTCGGCAATCAGATGGCGCAGCACGCCGGCACGTTCGCTGTCGTTCAAGGTATAGCGTTGGGCCAGTACCTCGACTGACTTCACCGGATCGCCCACGAGCGGGATGTTCAGCGTTTTCTGCAACTTCTGCGCCGTCTGGCGAAAGGTTGCCTCTGACACCGCTGCCTGCACCACGTCACGCACCTTCAGGAAGAAGGCCTTGTCGTCGGCGAGCAAGGTGTCATCCTGATAGACCTGGATGCGTTCATCCTCGGTGCCGAGCGCGCGGCCCACGTGAGTTTTGCGCAGCGACCGGTCAGCGACGATGAGGCCATTGCTGCACACCAGCCGGAACAGCAGCGGTTGCACCGACAGCGTCCCTTGGCCGACCTCGGAGTTCGAGATCACGACCCCGGCCTGTACCACATCACCGGGCGCCATCTCGATCTTCAGGCATGGCGTGATGCACTTCAGGTACATCCGCGTTTCGGTCAGTTCGACCGATTCGAAGCGTACCTCGGGCAACTGCTGCAGGATGGGCAGCACGCTTTCGGCCAGGTCGAAATTGTCCAGCCGACGATAGCGGTCTGACAGCACGGCACGTACCTGGCCGTCGAGGGTACGCAGCATGCGCCGGTCTTCCTCGCTTTGCAGCCACGTATTGACGTTGTGGTCCAGTAGCACCGGCTGCTCTTCGCGCATGCGCTCGAAATAGGCATACGGTATCTTCAACTTGTCCGCCAGTTGGTGGCGCGCCAGGGGCGTGACGCCGTAGTGCACCGGGCTGTCGCCTTCCTCGATGACGAGGCGGGTTCCACCTTGATCATCGGTGGCATGGCGCACCCGTGCCGAGGGCACGATCAGATCCTTCTTCGAATGCAGTTGGCGCTCCAGTTCCTGGGCCAGGTTTACGAGAGAACGTCCACTTTTCATAGCAATCTCCTTGTCGGAAAAAATAGCGGGAACGGCATCACCCACTTGTGGGGATGCGCATCCCCGCCAGGGCTGATGACGAACCGGCGACTGCCGGTCCGGATAGGGCGCGAGGAATCGCGCTAAAACTCCAGGGCTGTCTTCGCGACGCTCGTTGAGCGCCGCCTGGTGTGACAACTACCAGTAGGGCAAATAAAGCCTTTTCACCGCCACCGCCTTGGTTCGTAGTGCTGTGCAGTGCCGCTGAAAAGGCGGGTGCGGCCCCATCACCACGATGGACCGCACCCCTCATCAAGCACTCATGCCGCACGCGGCACCCGGGCTTCCAGTCGTTGGCGCCATACGTCGGCCCAATCGCTGCCGGCCTGCTTGGGCAGGAACACCTGCACCTGGCGCGGACCGGACTTTTTCTCGTCCCGCTTCAGCCTGCGCGCGAGCGCGAAGGCAAAGGCCTGGCCGGTGAAGTCGCCGTCGGCGTCGTTGTCGGCGTAAATACAGACCTTGCGCACCGAGTCCGGCAGCCACAGCTTTTCCAGGTTGCCGGCGTTGAGCCCGGCCCAGACCGGCTTGCCGGTCGCCAGATGCAGGGCGATACCGGTCTCGATGCCTTCGCTGATGGCCAGTTCCTCGGTCGCCTCGAAGAGACGCACCGCGGCGCCGTTGATCCCGGCCGAGAGTACCTTCTTCGCATCAACTGCTGCCAGCTTGCCGCCGTCCTGGAGATAGGTCCGGTGCAGCGTCACGGCGTGGCCGTCAGCACCCTGGATGCAAGCCAGCATCGCCGGGTACTCGGCCACCTTGCGCGACTTGCCGGCGCTGTCCTTCTGGTAGTAGCCGAGGGCCGGATGGAAGCGCAGCACTTTCGGGTACACCGGCAGGGCCAGGCCTCGGCCGCTCAGGTAGCGGTCCACCTCGTCCCCCACCATCACCGGCTGGGCCTCATTCCAGATGCGCTGGGCCAGTTTCTTCATGCGCTCGGCCGAGGGCTCGCTGGTACGGGCAGGTGCCGTCACCGGCATCATCCCCAGGCTGCGCTCGACATCGCGCAGCGCGGTGTTGAAGTCCACACCCATGACCGCCTGCAGCAGCTTGAAGCCGCCACCCGGTCCACATTGGCGGCAATGGTAGTTCCCCTCTCCGAACTTGTCGGTGTACTGGAACCGATCCGTGCCGCCGCAAAGTGGGCAAGGCAGGTTGCGGCGCTTGAGGATGCGTTCATCAACGCCCAGGCTGGCCAGGATCTCGGTCCAGCGACCATGGGCACGCTGCTTGACCGCTTCGATGCGGTCCGCGTATTCACGATCCTGCATGCTGGCCTCCCATCTCGGCGGAAGCCGATTCTGCAACCAAGGCTACCGAATGGCTGGGTGCCGAGCCAACCCCCACGGTGACCTGGAAGGCCTTGCCGTGTAGCAGGGGATACTTGCCCAGCCGCAGTTCCTGCAGCAGCGAGTCCAGCGTCTGCACCGGATCGACCGAACGCAGACGACGGATCAGGTCCGCCAGCGCGTCGCGGTCCGCATCCAGGTCCGACTCGAGGAACTGGTCGTTCTCGTCCGTGAAGGACGAGGCCTGGCGCACCGGTTCGCCGGAAGTCTCGCCCACCGGGATGTACAGGACATCTTCGTGGCAGACGCCCTGGTCGGTGATCTCGACCACGTCGCTGCCCGCACGGATGAGCACAGCCTGGCACAGGATTACGGTCGGCCATATCCAGCGCCCTTCCAACTGGACGCGAAGCTGTTCGGATACCGCTTCGACCTGTACCGCTTCATCCTCCAGGAAGCGCACGTGGCGCTGCACCCAGTGGTCGGTATGCAGTCCGACCCAGTCGAAGACCAGATAAGCCTTGGACCGGGCCAGCATCCAACGCGCCGCATTGTTGTCGTCCACCCGGTCGAGGGACACCAGCGTCACGGCGCCACTTTCAATGGCTTGACGGGAGGGCGCTACGGTCGCCTGCCGGACATACTCTCGACATCCGCAGTCGTCCTGGATCGGGTAGCCGACGATGTCCTCAAACAATTTGGCGGGCAGCACATCGAGGTCGTTCAGCAGGTCCAGTTGTCCCCAGGTGCCCATCGCCGCGTAGTAGGTCTCGACGAAGCGTTCAGGCGAAAGCCGAGTCTTGGCGCTTTCCAGCGTCCGGCGCCAGCAGGCCTTCAACTCGGCATCGATGCGCTTGCTCTGCACGTCCTCGTCGATCAGCTTGTCACGATCCGGCAGGCGCGCCATGAACTGGCGCGAGTCCAGGTGCACGACATTGACCTTGTCGAGCGGGCAGTATCTGGGCTTCATGACGCAGAAGCCCTGCAGGAACACCATCGTGTCGTGGCTGTGTTGTCCGTCCTCCTTACCCGCGAGGTGTACCGCGCCCATCGGGCTGGCCATCGTCGCCAGGTTCGCGCAGGCAAAGCGCCGCGAGAGCGGTTTGCCGTTGAACAGCACCGGCACATGAAAACCCAGGCACAAGGTCTCGATGCGATTGTCCAGGTCGGGCAGGCAGACACCATGCAGTTCAATCCGCGTACCGGCCACCGCTTCGGCGATGTACTCGACGTCGATGGTGGCTTTGTCCAGCGCTTGCGCGGTATCGATGTCGACCCGCTGATGGTGTGAAGCGACAATGCAACGCGCGGCGGCATAGAGGCACTTGGAGAAACCTACCCCGAAGGGGCGTTCCTCGGCACGGGTGGCCGCGTCCCAGCCTGACTCATGGAAGCTCAGGAGCTTCTGGAAGTCGTCGAGGCCGCGGCCATCATCCAGCACCCGCAGTGTCTGCGCGGCGGCGTCGTAATGGATCTCGATACGCTTCGCACCGGCACGGCGGGCGTTCTGCAGCAGCTCGGTGATGAGCGTGAAACGGTCGGTGAAGGCGTAGCGCTGGTTGCGCAGGGCACCTTCTTCGTTGATTCGAACCTGTATTTGCATGACTTGCTCCTTGAGTAGGGCGGGCTTCCGCATTGGTGAGGAAGCCCAAAAGGGAAACGTGTTCAGGCGAACATGTCGCCCTGCACGGACATCTGCTTGATCTGCTCGTTGATCCACTGGGGGTTCCTGGCGAGCCGTGCCTCGACCCACTCGGGGTTGTGGACGACGACGTTACGTACCCAGGCTGGGTAGCGCTCGAGCGTGACCTTGAGCCAGGCTTTGAGGCTGTAGCGGAGGCGATCGCGAACTTCCTCCGCGTCGACCAAGCCGCAATAGGCAATGGGTGACAGCGGGCTGCAGCCGACGACACGCAGGCAACTCACGAAGGAGAACGGCATGCCGTCCTTCTCGCGCTCGGCAAACACCCAGCGCAGGGTGTCGAACTTCTCTTCCAGCGGCGTCGCAGGGTCTGCCAGTTGGTTGATCTCCTGAAGCAGGCGCCAATGGAGGAAGACGATGTCTTCCTCGCTCCACTCGACGGGCGAGTTCTCGTCCTCGAGCAGGGTTTCCAGGGCTGCGCGATCAGGGATCGCTGCCGGACGGGAGGTGCCGGCGGATAGCGGGGTTACGGTCGGGTTCAACATCGTTGTCTCCAATAAAAGTAGGAGGCAACGCGCACCATGGCTGGAAGCGTAAGCCCCCAGGGGGTGATGAACGACCGGCCCGGAATGGTCCAGGTCGGCGCTAAGGGAAGAAACTCCAGGGCTGGCTGTAACGGACGGCGTGAGCCGCCGGGATCGGTGTGCCAGCGACCGATCGAGGAAGGCTTTCGGGGGAGGGGCGATTACGGCTGCGACCGCATTGAAGCGCCTCGCTCCTGCCTCGAAAGCTTGCTACAAATCTCCAGGGCTTGCCTTGTTTGAATGCAGGGCCAGCTACTGCATGACGTAAAGATAGTGGCCCGCAAGCGCCACGTCAATCCCGAAAAGCCTGCTTTGTCGCGCCCGACTCCGAAAGCCCCCTCAGGCGACGGCCATTTCCGGTGGCGAATGCATGGGCCGGCACGGATCATCGCTCCGAACGCGGTATTTTGAGGAGCACGTCATGCCGGAAATTCAGATCGTCAAGGTGGACGAAGGCGGCGTCAATGCCCGCATCCTCGCCAAGGAGGCCAAGGCCGACTTTCGGCGCGTCGAGGCAGCGAGCCTGAAGATGCCTACCCGCTTCACCAGCGCCGAGGGCAAGCGTTTCTTCGCGCGACTGTTCAATACCCTGCAGCTCAACACCCACTTCATCTCGGTGATCGCGCGCACGCGGTTGGACCACGAGGTTGTCGCCAAGATCGAAGACACCATTCGGGTCCAGATGGACGCCGTGACCGAGAACCTGAACAAAGCCATCGACGGCGCTGAAGCGCTATTCAAGGCCCATGGCATCACCAGTACGGCGACCTATGACACCGTGCCGCTGGATGTGGACGTCCATGTGCTGTCGTCGATCGGTAGGCGCTTTTTGGAGGTGGTGGGCAAACTCGACCAGTTGATGCCCTTGCTGCAGACCCTGGAGATTCACGAGGTAATCACCACGCAGGCGGTGGACATGCAGCGTGCAAGTCTCAAGCGGCAGGTGCGCGACGTGGCCAATGGCGCGCGGAACTTCGCCATGGGGCTGCGGCGGCGGATGAACGCCATGGACGCGCGCGATGACCCGGAACGCAGCGGGGCAAGCCGGCAAGAGGCCGTTGCCGTGGGCGCCGCCGATGGTGTGGACGAGCACGGGGCGGAAGGCGAAGCGACGGAGGCCCAGTCCGGTGCACGGTTGTCGGAAGCCGTGGAAAGCACCGTGTCTGCTGCCGGGCATTAGCGTCGATGGCCGTTGCCTTTCCCATAACAGCGATACCCAGTAAAGGGGCCGCAAGGCATCGACAATTGGCATCAATGGTGATATGCCTATATCATGTTGGATATGGCAATTTATGTATGGAAAGCCGTAGCGACTCATTGCGATGCGTTGAGGATTGACCCGCCCAGGGCCAGCAATACTCCGACCGAGGCCAAGTTGGAGGGCATACAACCTGGCATCAAGGTCGACAACACTTTGCACCAGAAGGGCATCGGCACCGGTGCCACCTTCAATCGCTGGCGGACGCGGTACCTTGCGGCAGGAGTGTTCCTCAGCGTCTTGCATCGGCACGCTGCCCTCATTATCGTGTCGACAGGTTCCACGTCAGGCTGACCGGCCGCCGTGGGCACCCTCACCGCTTTCGTGGTGGCGTCGCAGTCGATACCTGCCTGTTGCCCGACGATCCGCTGTCGCGCGTACGCGCGGCGCAACTACGGATCGGCTGATTTTTCCCGACCCGGATGCCCTTGGCCATCATGCGGCGGGATTCACTTTCTTGCTCATCCTTCCATGCCGCGCGACCGGGACGCCCGCGGCATGCTGTCGAGTTCTGCGTTCCCTGGTGGCCCGCGCCATCCTGACCTAGCGCGGCCGCGAAAGAGCAGGTCATGTCCTGCATCGGCGCAAGCCGTGACGAGGTCCGATCATGCCCAACAGCCATTCAAGTGCCGCCGCGATGGTGGCGGCTTCCACGCATCCTCCTGCATCTTCTTTCATCCATGTTTCAACACTGACGTTGCCCGAGACCGGCTTCCTGCGCCAGATCCAGGTGCTGGCCTTCGTCCCGATCTCCAAATCGACCCTCTGGCGACGCATCCAGGCGCGCACCTTTCCCGAGCCCATAAAGCTCTCGGAGCGGGTGACCGTCTGGCGCGCCGAAGACATCCGCCGCTGGATTGCGCAGCAGGGTCAGCCGGGGTGATGGGTGAGGCGGCGGGCCGGATGTGGTGCAGCCGGCCTGACGACGAAATCCCGCGCCTTTCCCGGCGATTTCGCCTGGCGAAGCGTGCGGTGGCGCCCGAACATTCGCCTTGTGACGGTCGAGAGATCGTGGGAGAAACAGGTCATGGAAGATAGCCAGGAGCTTCTCCGTCATCATGATCATTCGATGCACTCGGTACAGATGCTTCGGGCCGTCTTGGACGACGAGACCTACGAAGCGGTTGCCGTGCGCTTCGGCGTTTCGCGCACGATGATCGAGCGACGGATCAAGTCCGTCGCAGTTCAACTCACCAAGGTTGTCGGCGTCGACGGGCTCAAGGAGGAAGGCGCAGCCTTCGTGCGGCGGCTACGCCTGCATCGGGACGCCATCCTGATTGCGCTGGAAACTTACGAACCCCTGCCGCCGATCAGCACCCGTACGGCGCGCGTGTTGTCGCCGCAGGAGGTGGCTCAGGGAGCGGTGCGAATCAAGGGCCGCACTCGTCGCACCTGGCACGATCTGGCCCTGTACTACCTGCTGTTCGTCACGGGCCTGAGACCACTCGAGATTGCCAGGCTCGAAGTGCGTGACTATCTGCATGCGGACGGCAGCGTCTGTCGGGAATCCGAATTGCGCGCCGAGGCAGCAATCAACGGCAAGCTGCGGCCCTTGTACTTCAGCAGCAAACGGCTCGACGATGCACTGGTCACCTACTTCCGTGAGCGGGTGAACAGTGGGCACGGCCTGGGTGAGCCGGATCGTTATCGCGGCCTGGACCCGACTAGCCGTCTGTTTCTTTCTCCGAGCGGGGATGCGTACCTGATCGCGCCCAATGGCCGGCCGGATCAGAACCGCTACGTCTGCCGTCCCTTGCTGGAGATCTATCGCAAGCTGTTCCGTTACACGGAAATCAAGGGCCTGTGCGCGCAGTCGGCACGACTGACGGTGATGTCGCGGATGTACGAGCGCGGGGCCGACGAGGACCAGGCGGGCATGATCCTGGGTATCAGTGAGAGGAGCGCGGTGCGGGAAATGCTGCAGCGGCCCAAGCTGACGCTGGCGGAACTGCTCGACGAATTGGTCTGAGCCC